>ORJL010256936.1_pt1 | contig 40915 bp, 27 predicted proteins | sample 1779941 | NCBI WGS metagenome assembly ORJL01 (sample SAMEA104232317, study PRJEB22302) | groundwater metagenome | biome: forest; feature: aquifer; material: groundwater | place: USA | collected 2011-08-07 | depth 5.8 m | reverse complement strand
TGCGCCCGCGCGCACGTGCGCATGCTGCTCCGCCGCTTCGGCGCCGCGGCGGCCGACCTCGAGGAAGCCGTGCTCGCCCGCCCCGACCACGCCCCGACCCGGCTCGCCCCCGCCCACGCACGCCTGGCCGAGGCCCCCGACCCCCCCCCGCCCCGCCCCCGCCCCGACCCGGCTCGCCCTCGCCGACGCACGCCTGGCCGAGGCCGCCGACCTGCCCCTGCGCGGGCGTGAGCGCGTCGCCGCCTTCGAGGCCGCGCGCCGCGCCTACGATGCCGCCATTTCCGCGGACGATTCTCGCGCCGTGGCCTGGATCCAGCGCGGCATCGCCTCCTGGGGCCTCGCCCGCGCGCTCGTCCGACTCGGCGAAAAACCCGCGCCGGCCTACGCGGCGGCCGACGACGACTTTGACCAGGCCGTGCGCCGCGACCCCGCGTCCGGGCGCGCCTACTGGTTCCGCGGCATCCTGCGCGCCAGCCTCGCGGACGACGCCCGGCTCCAGGGGAAGCCCGCCGGACACGTGTACGCCTCGGCCGGCGTCGACTTCGACCAGGCCCTCGTCCGCCTGCCCGGCTTCGCCCCTGCCCTGCTCGGACGCGGCTGGGCCCTCCTGCGCCAGGGCGAGGAGGAAGCGGCGGACGGCAGCGACCCCCGGCCCATCCTGCAGAAGTCGGCGCGGGACTTCGAGCAGGCGCTCGCGCGCGACCCGGAGCTCGCCGAGGCCTACTTGGGCCGCGCCTGGGCCTGGGTCGGGCTCGGCCGCGCCGCCCAGGCGCTCGGCGAGGACTCGCAGACGCTCTACGAGACCGCCGTCGGCGACGCCGGGGAGGCGATCCGCCTCGCGAGCGACCTCGCCGCGGCGTACGAGGCGCGAGGCTGGGCGCACGCCCGGCTGGGCTGGGCGCAGCTCGGGGCCCGCCGGAATCCGCGCGCGGAGTGCGAGTGGGCGCTGGCGGCATTCGCGGAGTCCCTCCGGCAGGACCCGGATCGGGCTTCGGCCCGCCACGGCATCGGGGTCGTCCACCTCGTTCGCGACCTCTCCGACCCCAAGGCCGCATCTTTGCCCGCGGCGATCGAGAACTTCGCGAAAGCCTTGGAGGCCAACCCGCTGGAGCCGGAGGCGCGAGCGCACCTCGGGCTGGCGTGGATGCAGGACTGGGAGAAGCAATCGCGGCACGGCTCGCCGCACAAGGCGTTCGAGGCGTTCGCCCAGGCGCTCGCGACCGGCGGCGGCCGCTGGCGCGTGCTCGCCCACCGCGCGTCCTGTTACATGCTCACGGGGGAATTCAAGCGCGCGGCCGAGGATTACGACGAGGCGGTGAAGCTCGCCGGCGGGACCTGGCCGCGCGGTCGCGCGCTCGCCAACGGGGCGCGCGGGGCGGAGGACGCGGTCAAGCGCGGGATCAAGCCGGAGCGCGTGGTCCGCCTCGTGCGCGGCTCGCGCGCGTTCGCGCGCGACGACCATGTCGGCGCCTTCGCCTACTACGACGCCGCCGACCTCGGCAAGAGCGACTTCGAGAACGTCCCCGGGTTGCGTACGGTGGTCGCGGACGGCTACCTCAACCTCGCCCGCATCTACGCCACCATGTCGCGCGGGCTGGTCGATGCCGGCGTCGACTCGCTGCCGACGCTGAGCCGCTGCACCGCGAATTTCCCGTACATGAAGGACGACCCGGACGGCGCCGGCCGCGCCACCGAGACCGCGTTCAAGTACCTGCGCCTGGCGGTCCGTCTCGGTGGGATCGACCGCGCGGCGCTCGAGACCGACCCCGACTTCCGCGGCATCCGCGGCGGGAGCCGCTGGCGGACGATCCTGGAAGACCGGTGAGGGCCGCGAAGCCGAGCGAATAGGGGTTGATCGGGCGGGCTGGGGCCCGTCATGAAGTCGTGATCCCCTGGCCCGGATGATACATGGAGCCGCGTCAGCGGTTCACGAGTCATCCGGTTGGGGTCGTGGCCGAAGAGGAGGTACCGTGGCCGACTCGATTCTCTGTCGCGTGTGTTGCACCCCCATCCCCGAGGCAGGCCTCGATCGCGGGCAATGCTGCGGCACTTGTTCGGCGTGCTGGGCCGTGACTCCGTTCTCGCCGGGAGAGGCCGGACCGATGAGCCTGGCACCCCGCGCGCCCCGGTCGGCCGTGCCGATCTCCGCCATCGCGATGCCCGCGGGGGTGAGGGCGAGGGAGGAGCGCGGCGACCTGGTGGTCGAGCTGACTTGGGAGCATTGGATCTACCAGGTGTCGTGCCTGGTCCCGATTCTGTTCGCCATCGTCGTGTGGGTGTTCGTGCTCAGGGGAGGCCCGGAGGCGAGCGGCTACACTCCGGCCCTGCTCTTCGGTCTGGTCCCCTTTCTCGGCGGCCTCTGGGGTCTGCTGGCGTTCTCCTTGAACAAGACGACGCTGCGGGTGGGACTGAAGCACCTGCAGATCGAGCACGGGCCTGTCCCCGCAGCCTTGGGTCGGACCGTCCCGGTCGGCGAGTTGGTGCAACTCTATTGCCGGCGGGAGGTCCATCGCTCGCAACGACGCCGGAGCGGCAGCATCCGGATCGGACCGATCGGCGACGACGGGAACACCGGCGATTGGACGGACTACTCCCTGTGGTTCCTCGACCGATCGGGCCGTCGCAGCCGGCTGGTCGCAGGGATCGCCAGCGCGCAGGACGCGCTGGCGCTCGAGAACCTGATCGAGATGCGGCTGGGCATCGTAGACCAGCCGGGGATGGGAAACGTGCCCAAGCCCGGGTAGCGCAAATGGCGGCGCGCCTGCGTGGCGAACTCGTCGCAGCGCTCGTTCTCGGGATCTCGGCCCTCCGGCGACAGAGGCTCCGCTTCTTGTAAGGCCGCGGGCACGCGGTCTTCCAGCGGCGCTGCGCCGACGATCACCAGACCTTCTGCGCGAGGTCCGCGACTTCCTCCTGCGCCCGTGGATGGACCGACCCCAGCTCGGACCACTGGATCTGGTGGACCGCCAAGAAGTCCTCGCCAAGCCCATACTCGTCGAACGGCTTCTCGATCTTCTCGGGCAGGCGGGCCAGCCGGCAGGCCGCGTTCACCAGAGAAGTGAAGGGGAGCAGGCGCTGCTGCAGCGAACGCAGGACCTGCGGCGAGGCGTGGTGATATTGGACGGCCTGGACGATCGGCGGCGGGAAGGACCAGTGCTGGCACAGGCAGGCTCCCACGTCGGTATGCGTCAGCCCCAGGACCTCCATCTCCGCCTCGAGTGCGGGCGCGCCCCGTCCCACGGCCGACTCGACCTTCCCGGTCTCCTCCGGGAAATGCTGGGCCAGGACGGGCTTCCCGATGTCGTGGAGCAGGCCCGCCAGGAAGAACCCCTCGCGCTCCGCCAGGCCGCGAAGCTGGGCGAGCATTTTCGCCCAGAGCGCGGTGAGGACGCTGTGCTTCCAGGCCTCGGCGGCCCGCTCGTCCCCCAAGTGCTTGAACGAATCGAGGATGGCCGTGGACAGGACGACCTGCCGCACGCCGTTGAAGCCCATCAGGACGACCGCCGCGCTCATGGATCCGATCTTGCCGACCGTCCCGAAGAACGCGGAGTTGGCCAGGCGCAACACCCGCGCGCACAGGACGGGATCGGTCTCGAGCACGCCCACGACGTCCTTGACTTCCGCCTCCGATTGGTCGACGAGACCGAGCACCCGCTGCACCATGGCAGGCAGCGTCGCCACTTCCTGCACCTTGCGCAGACGGGCGCGCACCAGGTTCCCCTTCCCCAGGTCCGCCCCCAAGGGGGAAGGGGCCGCGGCCGGCGACCCGGTCGGAGCGGCCTCCGGGGCGGAGTTCGGCAGGAGCACGATTTGGGAGGACTCGAGGAAATCCTTCATGAGCTTCGGGAGGAGGTCCGGCGGGACCACGTTGGCAAGCACCAGGGTCTCCACGAACAGGCGGAAAGGATCCTTCTGCAGCAGCAGGATCTCGTCCACCTGCTCGTGCGACATCACGCCCATCCGCACGGCGGCCTCGCCGAAGGGCAGGTCCCAATCGATCTGGCTCGCGACGACGGAGAGGACGTCGCGGGCCGTAATGTACCCCTTGACGCTGGCGAGCTGACCGATGCGCGTGTCGATCTCGGAGCGGAACTTGGTCAGCTTTCCCACCATCTCCCGGGAAAGGATTCCGCGCCGGGAGAGGAACCGGATGAACGGCCGCAGCCAGTGCCGAGACTTCTCGCCACGTGGGACGTCCTTCACCATTCGTGCAGCCTCCCGCTGATTCGCCCGCCCCCCCGGCAAACCCTATCAACCGCCCGCCGGGTCGTCAAGACGGCAGTTCACGGCCAAATGGACCGACGATTCGGTGTGGCTCGTCGACCACTCGGGTCGCCGCAGCCGTCGGGTAGGGACGATCGCCGATGCGCGGGACGCGCTGGCGATCGAAGACCTGATCGAGATGCGGCTCCCCCGCTCCCGGCTCGCCGTTCACCAGCCGTCATCGTACTACCCACCGGCAACATCGTCGCAAAACCGACGATGTCGGGGGAGGCACCTCCCATGCCTGCCTGGCGACATTGCGGGGTTGGGAATTGGGGTTTGGGTTTTGGGATTTGCGTGGACAGCCGCTCCGCGCCCGGTTTGCGGTGGAACCGCGCCGTGCCTTCGGCGCCCGCGCCGACGACGGGATGATCGGTCCGCTCACCGCCGAAGCAGCTCCTGCCAGCGCGCATCTTCGCGTAAGGGCGCCAGGTCCGGGTCCGAAGCCGGCGTGCCCGGGTCCGTCAGCCCGAGCTCACGCGCTGCCCGCAGATGCAGGAACGCGGAGTCCCGAAGCCGGATGGTCTCCTCGAGCGAGGGCGGGTGCGGTTCCGCCTGAGGGGTCTCGCGGCCGGCCGAGCGAAGCGAGTGGACGCAGGCCAGGTTGTAGTGGGCGTTCATGAGCACCCCGCGGACCGCGGGATCCGCGCGCACGCGGTCGCGCTCCGCGTCGGCAGCCCCGGCTGCCCAAGCCTCGTGCTCGCGGAGTCCGCTCTCGTAGGCGGCCCCGGCCTCCGCATACCGGCCGGCCTGGATCGACGCCTCGGCCCGGCGGAGGGCGGCCATCCAGGGCAAGTCCGACGCCGCGGGGGTCTGCAACCGACGGCGCGCGTCGAGCAGGGCGTTCTCGAATATCGGGCGGGTGCCGGGCGCCGCCTGCGCCGCCCACTCGAAGTCGGCGATCGCGGCGCGCCAGTCCTTTTGCGCGTAGTGCGCCCAACCCCGGCGCCAGCGGGCCTCGACGAGCCGCGGGTTCCGTTCCACGGCGCGGTCGTAGTCCTGCAGGGCGGCGGCGAATCGCGGGGCGGGATCCCCGCCGTGCTTCTCCAGCGAAAAGCCCCAGTTCGCGCGCAGCGTGCCCCGGCCGATCCAGGATTCCGCGAAACCGGGGTCGAGCTCGATCGCCTTGCCGCAGTCCGCCTCCGCCAGGCCATAGAGCTCGGCCGGATCCCCGCCCTGCCCGTCCACCGCATTGCCCCAGTTCATCCGCAGTATTCCCCGTCGGCGCCAGGCCTCGCGGTGAACCGGATTGAGCTCGATCGCCTTCGTGAAATCCGCCTCCCCGGCGCGGAAGCGCTCCGCGGGGTCCACGCCGCGTCGCTTGAGAAACAGCGCCTGCTGGCTGCGCAAGCCGCCGCGTTCGCACCACGCCTCGGTCAACGTCGGGTTGGCCGCCAACCCGCGGCTGAAATCGTCTTCCGCACTTTGGAACAGCTCCGCCACGTCGGCGCCGCGGCCCATCCGCCAGGTCGCCAGGCGGGTCCGCGCCGTTCCGCGCAGGGAGTGCGCGGCGGCGGAGCCCGGATTGCGCTCGAGGGCCTTGCCGAAGTCGGTCTCGGCCGCTCGGTAGGCATCCTCAGGATCGAGCTCGACGCCGAGCAGGTACTGAGCGAGCAGGAGATGCAGGTTGCCCCGCAGCTCGACCGCTTCGGCGGAATCGGGCTGAAGCTGCAGGGCCTGGTCGCAGCTCTGCACCGCTTTCCGGTGGAGATCGAAGGGATCGCCGCCACGATTGACCTTCGAAGCGATCCAGCCGGCCAGGGCATGGGCGCGGCCGCGCCAGAGGTCCGCCGACCGGGGGGCGATCTCCAGCGCCCGGTCATGGTCCGCCAGGGATTGCGCGAACAGCCCCTCCGGATCCATGCCGCGCCGCTCCATGTGATTGGCCCAGTTGGTCCGGAGCAGCGCCCTGCTCCGCCACCCGTCCTGGCGCTCGGGCGCGAGCTTCAAGGCCCGGGAGCAGTCGGCCTCGGCCATCCGATAGTCCGGCTCCGGGTCGTCGCCCCGAGCCGCGGCGGAGGTCCCCATCGTGGTGCGGAGCCCGGCGCGGCACAACCAGGCCTCGGCCCGGCTGGGATCGAGCGCGAGCGCCACGTCGGCCGCCGTCGCAGCGCGCGCGAACAGCTCGGAGGGACTCTCGCCGCGATCGAGCCGGTACAGTCCCCAGTTGCCCAGGACGTCCGCCAGCAGTTGGTGGGTCGCCGGGTTGCGGGGCTGGAGCTCCAGCGCGCCGCGGTAGTCGGCTTCCACCAGGGCGTAGAGCCCGCCCGGATCCTCGCCGCGTTCCTGCAACCAGCAGCCCCAGTTGACCCGCAGCCCGCCTCGCGCCGTCCAGGCCTCGACCAGGCGGGGATCGGCGGCGAGCGCGCGGGCGAAGTGCTCCTCGGCCCTGCGGAAGGTCGCGACGGGATCGCCGCCGTGATCGGCCAGCCAGTGGGCCGCATTGGTGGCGAGTTTCCCCCGGCTCAGCGAGATCACGGCCAGGGTCCCGTCCAGCTCGAGCGCCCGGGCGTAGTCCTCGTCGGCCTGCCGGTACCAGGGGGCGGGATCGACGCCGCGCCGCATCGCCTCGGTTCCCTGCGCGAATCGCATTTCCGCGCGTGCGACGTGATGGGGCAGGTAGCCGGCATCCTCGCACAATCCCTCGGTGAGCACATCGATCGCCCGGTCGCGATTCCCCAGCGCGTGCTCCGTCAGCGCCAGAGCGGTGTAGGCCTCCTCCAGCCGGGAGTCTGCGCCGATGGCTTCGCGCAGGACGCGGCAGGCATCGAGCCCCTGCGTCGGCGTCGCCGCGGTCTGGCTCAGGTAGAGCCCGCGCGCGCAGGTGAGGATTCCCGGGGGCAGCGGAATGCGCGCCGCGCCCGCCTCGCGGGCCCGCTCGTGGAGCCGCGACAGGTCGTCCACCAGGCGATCGCGCAGCGAACGGGCGGCCTCGTCCCGCGCCAGCAGCTCGGCGTCCGTCGGGGCGCGCATCTCCGCGCCGCCCGCGCCGCCCTGCGCGAGCAGCCCGGCGGCCTGCATACGCGCCCCCTCTTCCCGGAACCAGTCCTCGCGCAGCCCGGAGAGCGCGGCGCCGTACTCCGCGGTCCGCAGCACCGCCCGCTCGTAGAGGCTCGGCGCGTAGTCCGGTTCCTTCGCCAGGGCCCGGTCCTGCTGCTCCAGGGCGTCGGCGAAGCGCAGGAGCGCGCGGTACACGCGCCCGAGGCGGTAATTTGGCTCCGCAAGGTCAGGCGAGAGGGCGGCGGCCCTCCGGGTCACCTCCTCCAGGGGCGCGAGCAGGTCCGCCGCGAGGTCGCGGATGCTGCCGCCGCGGCGGCGGTGGGCGAGCACGAGCGAGAGGTTCGCCTCCGCCGCGGTGCGGAGGCCGGCGAGCGCTTCGTCGCGCATTCGCGCCTGCTCGAGCTCGGCGCGGCGCTGGTGCGCGAGCGACGCGAGCGCGGCGCAGAACGACAGCAGCGCCACGCCAGCCGCGGTCGAGAGCGCCTTGCGGCGACGGACGAACCGGGCGGCCCGGGCGACCCGCCCTTCGGGCCGCGTCGAGATCGCCTCCCCGCGCAGGTAGCGATCGAGGTCCTCGGCGAACTCGCGCGCGGTGGGATAGCGCAGACGCGGCTCGCGCCGGAGCGACTTGTCGCAGATGGTCTCGAGGTCGACCGGGATGCGGCGGTCGAGGTCGCGGAGCGGTTTGGCGTCGAGCAGCAGAGCCTTCCCCAGGATCGCGCCCACGGTCGTGCCGTCGTAGGGCAGCCGGTCCGCGACGATGCGGTAGAGCATCACCCCCAGGGCGTACACGTCCGAGGCCGGTCCGATCTCCCGCGGATCCCCCTCGATCTGCTCCGGGGGCATGTACGCGGGGGTGCCCAGGATCTGGCCGGTGTGCGTGTACTGGGTCGCTCCCTCCCGGCGCGCCAGGCCGAAGTCCATGACGAGCACCCGACCCGACTCGTCGATCATCAGGTTGGCCGGCTTGAGGTCCCGGTGCACCACGCCTTGGGCGTGCGCGTAGGCCACGGCGCGGGCCGCCTCGCAGAGGATCTGCAGGCGGGGGCGCCGCCGCGTCGGGTCGCGCGATTCGAGCTCCGCCTCGAGCGTGCGCCCCTTCACGAAATCCATCGCGAAGTAGGGGATGTCGTCGATCGCGCCGCAGTCGTGGACCGCGGCGATGCCCGGGTGCCGGAGCAGCGCCGCGGTGCGCGCCTCGCGCGCCAGCCGGCCGACGAATTCCGGGTTCCGCGCGTCTTCGCGATGGAGCGTCTTCAAGGCCACCACGCGCCGGAGCTCGGTGTCGTACGCGCGGTAGACGATCCCCATTCCGCCCCGTCCGAGCTCGCCGAGGATCATGTACTTGCCGAGCCGCGGCGTGGGGTCCGCGGGATCTCCGGCGCGGGCGTCCGCCGCGGCGGCCGGGGAAGAAGGGCGGCGGGCCGCGGCCACGACCGTGGGCAGCGGCGGGGGCAGGGAGGACGGGGGATGGGCGTTCCGCAGATCGCGCAGGACGGCGGCCGATTCGATCTCGGTGAGAAGTCCCCGACGCACCGCCTCGCGCAGCTGATCGAGGTCCGACGGCAACGGTTCCGGCATTCCAGGCTCCGCCGATGGGCGATCCCGGGTCGATCCACGTCCCAGGATACGCCGAGGGTCCGGGCGGATCAAGCAACCGCCGGGTCGCGGGTTTGCGCGCTGCCGTCGCCGCCCGCCGTTCCCGTCGCGCCTCCCCGTCGCGCCGGCGCCTCCCCGTCGCGCGCGCGAGCGGGACCGGCCTCACCGGCCCGCGTCCCGGCCCCGCGCGGGTTCGGGCAACGCTCCTTCGAGCTGTTCCAGGCTTCCGGCTCCGCGGAGTTCCGCGTCGTCGGACAGCGCGGCCGCGGTGCCCGCGGCGAGCCGCATCCGCCAGCGGTCGGCGGCCCGGACCACGAGGGTGCGCTGGCGCTCGACCGGAACCCCGCGATCGAACCGGAGCTCGTGCCGGGCCTCGTGCGTGCACGACCCGTCGGCCGGACCCGGCTCCTCCGCGATCTCGCCGGCGAGGACGTAGCTCGGGTCGCGGAGCGGCTCGCCGGGCGGCAGCTCGAGCGTCGAGAACGCCGGAATGCCGAACCAATTCGCGCTCAGGCCCGCCCCGGCGCGCTCGCGCGAGGCGTTCTCGTCTTCCACGGCGACCTGACACATCTGGATCTGCTCGCAGGGGTGGCGCCGATCGAAGAGGGTGCTGCTTTCGAAAATCGACCAGCCGAAGCCGGGCACCCAGTACTCCACGACGTAGTGGTTCATGAGCGGCCCCGAGCGGAGGGGGAAGCCGGCGAGCGAGCGGGCGGGGATGCCTCCGGCGCGCAGCAGGGCGGCGATCAGGTTGGCGTTGCCGCAGCAACCGACGGGCGCCTTCAAGGCGGTGACGGCGTCCCAGCGCGTCGCATACGGCTTCCCCTCATGGCGTCCGAAGACGACCTCGACTTCGGAGCGCAGATCCTCGAGGTACTCCCCCACGGTGCGGTTGCCGGCGCGCAGCTTCGCCGCGATCCGGCGGATGCCGGAATCGTCCGACTGCACGATCCGGGAGGGCTTTCGCCAGGCCCGGACCTCCTCGGGAATCGCCGACGCGGACGCGTAGCGGGAAAGCCGCACATTCGGATCGAAGGCGTCGTAGTCGCGGAAGGTGGCGAGGACCTTGGCGTCGACGCGGAGGCGGATGTCCTCGCCGGGAGAGCCCCGGAAGCGGACGCGCGCGATCCAGTTCGGCCCGAGGCGATGGACCGGCTTCCAGTCGACGAGCGCGGCCGCCGGGTCGGCCGCGATCGAGAAGCAGAGGGGCGCCTGCCCGTCCAGCACCGGCGGCAATGGGACGTCGAGCACGAAGGGATCCCGGGAGGTCTTCCGCACCGTGATCCGGTAGCGGCCGAGCACGTGGAAGACGCCCCATGCAGCGACGGAGCGGTCGGCGGGCCCTTCCGCGAGCCTCCGATCCGCCTCGGCGCCGAGGCGGACCCGGACCTCGTCGAACCAGACCGTCCCCGGGCCCTTGGACCCCAGCTTGAGGAGGAGGGAGCATGCGCGGGTGGGAATCAGGTGGACCGAGACGGTCCGCCAGTCGCCGGAGCCGCGCACCCGTCCGAGGTCGGACTGGGCATAGTCTCCGCGGCCATCGCCGATCAGCCACATCCCCGCATACCCGGCGAGAGAATCGCAGCGGACGCGGCACTCGACCAGGACGGAGACGCCCGGCTCGACCCGTCCGAGCGGCTGGGTGACCTGGATGAAGCGGTCGGAGGGCGGCTGGAGGCGAAGCGCGCGGCTGCCGTCGATGCCGGCCCCCTCCTGGACGGCGATCCGCTCCGGGCCCTCGGACACTTCCCATGCGGTCGGGACGCGGCGCGGATCGGTCTCTTCGAAGCCACCGTTCTTCACCTCCTCCGCCGCGAGGGAGGGACCGAAGAGGCAGGGCAAGAGCAGGAACGCGAGCCCGAGTCGCAAGCCGATCCGCGGCACGGCGGGCAGGGAGGGGAAAAGGAATGGCAGGGGAACCGCGGCAGTCTTCATGTGGGTCGCGCTCCGTATGTGGCCTGCGGGTCTTGTGTGCATCGGGTCGATCGACGCAGGGCGCGTGTCCGACCGGGGAAGGTCGGACGCCGCGGGGGCGTCTGGAAGGTCTATTACGCGGCGACCGGGGCCCGCCACGGAATCGCGGAGAGTTCCGTTCGATTTTCCCCTCCCTGCCGCGCGAGGCGCCGGCGCGGATTGAACCGCGGGCCGGGGAGACGAGCCCGGAGAGATCGGCGGGGGGGGTGGGGCGGAGGGGCGGATCAGGCTTCGTCAGGTCCCAGGAGCGCGCGCACCTCGCTGTGGTATTCCTCTTCGGTCGCCGTGAGCGCGCGCAGGTTCTCCAAGAACGCCGTGCGGAAGTGACGGCGCGCCCAGGTGACGTGGGCGTTCACCTCGGTCGGGGTCAGGCCGAACTCCCGCGCCAGATCGGCGAAGGTCGGCCGCGGGGCGTTTTCCTCGGCAAACAGATGGCGGCGGAACAAGCGGGCCGCCTGCTCCCGGTTTTCGCGGGCGCACTCCGCTTCGAGCTGGTTCAGCGCGAGCTCGAGGACGTGACGCGTCCATTCCTGCTGGAAGTACCCGTCCAGGTCCTGATCGGGACGGTCGGCGTCGCGCGCGATCTCCTCCTCGGCGGCATCGTAGTCGAGCGACCGGATGGTCACCTGGCCCCCCCGCTTGATCCGCTGCGCCGCCTGGCGTTCCTTCGACAGGTATCCGTCGAGGCAGACGCGGAGGAAGGTGCGGAAGCGGCTCTTTTCGGGCTGGTAGCGACGGAAGAAGTCCTTCTCGAGCACGGCGGAAAAGAACCCCTGGGTGAGGTCCTTGGCGTCGGCGTTGGCGGCGCGCCACTTCACGCGGATGTACTTGTACACGGGCTTCCAGTAGGCGGAGATGATGGCCTCGCCGGAGCGTCGTCGCACCTCGGGATCCTCGCTGTGCAAACCCTGGAGGGCGGAAAGCCGGGTCGGAGGGAATCGGTCTCCCGTACCCCCGATCCGGGTGTCGCCGTCCGGAGTCTTCACGCCGGTCCGCTCCCGCTGCGTCGCGATGGCCCAACCCGCGATCCATAGCACATGCGGGGGCGGCCCGGCGAGGGATTGCCGTGTTCGCGCCGGCCACCGGCACACTTCCAGGACCGGGCCATCGCGGACCTTTTCCGCGTTCGTCCGCGGGCGCGACTTCATCCACGCCTCGCTGCCCCATTCGACGGGAAACGAATTCGTCAGTCCTGGGGAGATGGCGCTTGACTGTGGAAAATCACGGGCTTCCCGGTTTTCGGGAGGGCGACGAGCAAACTCTGCGAAAAGAACGCCCGACCCAAGCCCACTGTGCCCGAAGTGTAGACGACGTGGATTGCGTCGTTCGCCTCCTCGATGCGGTCCACCCTGAGTACACAGGCGCTCCCCGGGCCGCTCAGCGAGAACGCGATCAGGGTGCTCCGGGCGAAGTCGACGGAAGGCGCCGGTTCCTGCCCGCAGAACCGTCGCCACTCCTCCTCCGACGACACGACGGTCTCCGTGGGTATCGACAAGGACAAGTGATTGGTGCCTGCAACGACTTCGAACGAAACGCGACGGCCCCAAGTCGACTCGGCCGACACGCCGGTGCTTCCCTCTCTCAAAGGCGATCTCGTTTGCAGGGCCAGGACCAGCCCGGCAGTGAGCACGCCGATGGCGCAGATTGCGAGGACGAGTCGCCTCACTGCTCCACTGGTTCTCCCGATCGCGACTTTACGCATGGCTCGCTGTCCTCCCGTTGGCCTGCGCCTATGCAGGCGGATCCGCTTCTTCTCGAAGGTCCCTTCCCAGTCCCTTCGCCTCGCCCGTCGCAGTTCCCTTACGCATTTCGGAGGAGTCCCCACACGGATCGCGTAGATGACCGGCGCGGTCCCCGCGCGCGCCGGGCATCGACCCGCCGACCTCCATGCGTTGCACACCCCGCGGCGGACGGGCATAATGTGCCCCGACCTGGAATCCACTCCCTGGCGGGGGTGGGGGTACGGCCGGCTTCTCGGTGGTTACGCGATGTCCCGCCTCGTTTCGATGGAAGGCGCCCTGCAGGGGGCGGTGTTCGAGTTGGGGGACGCCCCCGTCATTCTCGGACGCGATCTGGAGGCCGGGGTCTCGCTGCACGACGACCGCTGCTCGCGCCGGCACGCGCGGATCGAGCGCCGGGCGCAGGGCCACACCCTGTGCGACCTCGGCAGCCGCAACGGCATCTACGTCAACGAGCGCCGGGTCAAGGAACGCCTCCTCCGCCACGGCGACCGCATCCGCTTGGGCGGCTCGGTCCTCCTCTTCGTCGAGACCGCGCTCGGCCTGCTGGAGACGGCGGCGGGAACCACGCTCATCGAGCCCGCCGAGGCGCTCTCCATGGTGGGCAGGTCTCCGCCCTTCGTCGAGGCGCTGCGCCAGATCCGCAGGGTCGCCCCCGCGGAGTCGACCGTGCTCCTGCTCGGCGAGACCGGGACCGGGAAGGAACTGGCGGCCCGGGCCATCCACGCGAACTCGCCACGCCGAGCCGGGCCCCTGGTCGCCGTCAACTGCGCCGCGCTGGCGGAGGGCGTGGTGGAGAGCGAGTTGTTTGGGCACGAAAAGGGAGCGTTCACGGGAGCCGTGGCCGCGCGCGCGGGTTGCTTCGAGCAGGCGCGCGGCGGGACGGTCTTCCTCGACGAGGTCGGCGAGCTCTCCGCCGCCTCCCAGGCCCGGCTCCTGCGCGTCCTGGATGCGCGCGAGTTCCAGCGCGTGGGCGGCAGCACGACCCTCCGGGCGGACGTCCGGGTGGTCGCGGCGACCCACCGAGACCTGGCACGCGCCTCGTCGGACGGGACGTTCCGCCAGGATCTCTACTTCCGCCTTCGCGTCGTGGAGGTGCGCCTGCCGTCGCTGCGCGAGCGCGCCGACGACGTCAAGCTCCTCGCCCTCCATCTTCTGGACTCCCTGCGCCGCACCGTGAACCCGCGGGTCCGCTCCATCTCCGACGAGGCTCTCGCCGCCCTGGCGCGCTATCCCTGGCCAGGCAACATCCGCGAGCTGCGCAACACGCTGGAGCGGGCCGTTCTGCTGGCCGAGGCGGACGAGGTGCAGAAGCTCGACCTGCCCATCGAGGTCCAGGTCGGCGTCGCGGGCGGAGAGGAGCCGCAGACAGCCCTGCGGGAGATCGAGAAGCGGGAGATCCTGCGCACGCTGCGCCTGGCGGGAGGGAACAAGACCGAGGCCGCCCGGCTGCTCGGCCTGCACCGGGCCACCCTCTACAACAAGCTCAAGGAATACGGCGTGGGCACTTAGAGCCGCCCCCGGGGAGAACGGATGCCGCACGGCGATCTCGGTCCCTACCGGCTCGAGGCCCTCCTGGGCAAGGGCGGCATGGGGGAGGTCCATCGCGCCGTGGACCGCCGGACCGGGCGGCCGGTCGCGCTCAAGCTGCTGCCCGCCGATCTCGCTCGGGACGCGGAGCGCGTGGCCCGTTTCCTCCAGGAACAGGCGGCGCTGGCCGCCATCGATCACCCCAACATCGTGCGACCGCTGTCGCCCGTCGAGCAGTTCGGCGAAGTCTGGTGCTTCGCCATGGAGCTCATCCCCTCGGTCAACCTGGCCACGCTGCTCCGGCACCGAGGCCGCCTTTCCCCGCCGGAGGCCGCTTTCCTGGCCCTGCAGACCCTCTCCGCCCTCGGCGCCACGCATGCCCGCGGGATCGTCCACCGCGACATCAAGCCATCCAACCTCCTGCTCGATTTCCGGGGCGGGGTTCATGTCACCGACTTCGGCCTGGCGCGCGCCGGAGATGCGACGCGCCTGACCTTGACGGGGCAAATGCTCGGCACCCCCGAGTACATGTCCCCGGAACAGGCGGACGGGAAGGACCCCGACGTCCGAAGCGACGTCTACGCGGTCGGCTGCGTCCTGTACGAGAGCCTGGCGGGCCGCCCCCCGTTCCGTACGTCCCATCCGCTCGCCACGCTGCGGATGCACCTCGACGCGTCCGTTCCCCTGATCCCGGACCTCCCGGCGGCACTGCAACCGGTCCTCGATCGCGCCCTGGCCAAAGACCCCGCGGCCCGGTTCCAGACCGCCAGAGAGATGTCCGCCGCGGTTCGCGACGCCGTTCCCGAGGCGGAGGCGGCATCCATCCGGGTCGAACCGTTCCTGGCCCGGGATGGGTCCGCCGAAACGGTCTGCGATCCCCCGGCCCGTCGCCGCACCGGGGGTCTGCTGCTCGGCGTGGTTCTCGTCGTGGCGGCGGGCGGGGTGTGGTACTTCCTGCGCCCGTCGCCGACGGTGCCGCCCAGGCGCATGGCAATCGTCCAGGTGGAGGGCATCCAATACCGCGGTGACATCGGCGAAATCCGGGCGGGCCAACTGCAACTCCGCGAGCCCGGCGGGATCGTGCGCTATTGGCCGGTCGCGGCGATCGAACGAATCACCTACGAGGAGGCGCCGGCCCGGGAACGATAGCGGGATGTCGGTGTCGAGATTGTCGACGCCGACCGTCGCGTTTCTCGACGCGGGCGACGCAACCCGCGGGCGCACTTGGATGCGGGGACGCGAGCGGCTTGGTTGGGAAGAGGTTGCGGCATTCGGGTCAACGCTCCGCAAGCGGCACGCGACTCGCTATTCCTCCCTCCCGTCCCTTTTGAGGAGGAGTTTGCCATGCGTCAGTTGTACGTTTCCTTGCTGTTGGTGGTCATGGGGCTGGCCGTCCAGGCGGAAGAGCAGCGGGTCGTCGTCGTACTGGATGACGGCACGCGGATCGAGGGGTTGCTCATCGAGTACGGCTCGCGCGTCTATCGCTTCCGGATCGGCGCCCAGGTGGTGGAGATTCCCGAGGAGAAGGTGCAGGAGATCCAGTTCCAACGCGGTCCGTCGGCGGGGACGCCCGAGCGGCCGGCGCGCCCGCGCGGGGACCAGGTGCGGCCGGTCGACGGCAGCAACGCGACCGGCGCGGCGATCCAGGCTTCCCTGCTGTGGATGGCGCGCCATCAGCACGCGGACGGAGGGTGGAGCGCGGGACGGTTCGCGGAACGGTGTGTGGGCGGGGCCTGCGCGGGCAAGGGCGACGAGTTCAGCGAGGCGGGTTGCACTGCCCTGGCGGTGCTCGCGTTCCTGGAGGCGGGAGAGCTGCCGGCTTCGGCGACGCAGGTGACGGATCCGCTGGATCCTTCGCGCGTCTACCGGTATGGCGAGGTCGTGCGCAACGGTCTCGTGCGCCTGGTGAAGTCTCAGAAGCCGGATGGCGGGTTCACTTCTGCCGAGACCTTCAAGCGGATGCGCGACGACGCCCTGGCGACGATGGCGATGGCCCGGGCCTTCGGCCTGACCTCGGCGACGGAGTGGGAAGAGCCGGCCCGGAAGGCGGTCGGGTACGTGTGCGCCGCCCGGAACCCCGGGGCGGTGTGGCGGTTCATGCCGCGGTGCGGCGACAACGACTCGCTCATCACCGGTTGGTGCGCGACGGCGCTCCAGGTTGCCGAGGACGCCGGCATCGAGGTCGATCCGCAGGCATGGCCGGCGGTCCGGACCTGGTATGACACCGTGACCGATCCGGAATCCGGCAAGGTCGGGTACGTCTCCCGGGAGGACGCCGGCATGAAGGTGGTCACGGTTGGGAGCATCAGTAACGAGGATTTCCAGAATCACGAGACCTACCCCGCCATCGGCATGGTGTACCGCCGCATCGGACTCGCCGATGCCGCCGGGGACGAAAACGTGGCCCGCGGACGATCGCTGCTGGCTCAGGACCTGCCGCGGTGGAACAAGACGGCCAAAAGCAACGACTACGGGTACTGGTACTGGGGGACCCGGGCGCTGTTCCCGTCCGGCCGGTCGCCCCAGGGCGGGAACGACACGTCCTGGACCGCCTGGGCCGAGGCGGCGGCCGACGCGTTGGTCGGTCACCAGGCGAGGGACGGGTGTGCGGCCGGGAGCTGGGACGCCGACGACCGCTGGGGCTTCGAGGGCGGTCGGGTGTGGGCCACCGCGCTGAACGCCATGACGCTCGATCTCTGCCACCGCGACCCGAACGCGGCTGCGGGCACGGGGAGCGAACGGAAGTAAGGGGGAAGTGCGGGCGCGCGGAGGGGCGGCCGACGAAGCCCCCCCTCGAGGAGCTTTGGCGCACGGCGAGGCGCGCGGAGGAGGCGACTACTACAACCGCCCCTCGCGCGCCTGCGTCGCCAGCTCGTCGCAACGTTCGTTCTCGGGATGCCCGGCGTGGCCCTTGGTCCATTCCCAACGCACGGTATGCTGCGCCACCAGCGCATCGAGGGCGATCCACAGGTCCTGGTTCTTCACCGGCTCCTTGCTCGCCGTCTTCCAGCCGTTGCGCTTCCACTTGGCCAGCCAGCCCTGGCGGAAGGCGTTGGCCATGTACTCGCTGTCCGTGACCACGACCACGTCGCACGGCCGTTTCAGTGTCTCGAGCGCGCGCGTCACCGCGGTGAGCTCCATGCGGTTGTTGGTGGAGCCGGCCTCGCGTCCGGAGAGCTCCTTCGCCAGCTCCAGCTCCGGGCAGCGCAGGATGGCGGCCCAGCCGCCGGGTCCGGGGTTCGGCCGGCAGCCGCCGTCGCTGAAGATGGTCACCTTGGGGCGCGGCTGGGTCATGGGCGATCGCTCCGATCCATCACCATTCACCATCACTCGAGGGCGAGCAGGGTGCGCAGCCGCCGGCTCCCCTCGACGTAGAGCACGCCGGCGACGAAGCCCCAAATCCCCAGCAGCGCGGCCGGCACGATCAGCCCCAGCGGGCCGAACAGCACGGGGAAGGTGAACCCCGCGGCCGACGAGGCGAGCAGCAGCGTCGCCAGCCCGAAGAAGATCGCCACGCCGAATCGGTTCACCGCGAGGAACTGGTTCTTCGAGTCGAACTTGGGGAAGATCGCGCCTAGACCCACCGCGAGGAAGGCGAGCGCGCCCCCGGTCGCGACCGACGCGACGAAGGCGTACGCCGCGCCGAGCAGCCGCATCCCCGGAGCGAGCGGCAGAAGCAGCACGCCCGCGGCGAGCGGGACCGAGAGCAACGCGTGCAGGGCGAGGGTGGCGCAGGCCTTCGCGTAGAGGATCTCGTCGGGGCGCACCGGCACCACCGCGATGTTGCCCAGACCCTGGCCTTCGCGGCCGATCGAGGAGACCCCCATCACCGCGTTGAACACGATCGCCGTGCCCACGCCGAGGAACCAGGTGACCTGGAGCCCCAGCAGCGGCTCGCGCGCGGAGAAGAAGAGGCCGGGCAGCGCGACGAAGAGGAGCGCGAAGAAGAGCACCAGGTGCACCGACGGGTCGCGCAGGATGCTGTGCAGCTCCTTGCGGATGAGGGCGATCGGCAGGTCCGCGCTGTGCACGCCGGAGAGCGTCCGGCGCGCCAGCCAGAGGAATGCCGGGGACGCGGCCCGCACCAGCCGCTCGGCCGGCGTCTCCTGGTTCTCGCGCACGTGCTCGTCGGACACCAGCTTGTCCATGAGGAGGTCGTAGCAGGAGAGGTAGAGCCGGCTGTAGCTGATGCAGCTCGCGGCCCCGAGCGCGCCCGTGACCGCGGTCAGGACCGCGAGGTAACCCCACACCGCGGCGGGCTCTCCGCGGATGGAGTGGAGGAGGATCGCCCCCGGGAGCAGGGCTTCGATCCCCGCGAGCAGGGAGAGGTCGCCGTCGCGCCGGCCGATCACGATCGCGATCCCATAGAAGATCGCGCCGAGAATGGCGAGGGCGACGTAGAGCGCCGACTTGTTCTGGATCAGCCGCTCGGGGACGAAGCGGGCGGCGGCGACCGCGAGGAACATGTGCACGAAGCAGATCTGGAGCGTCACCAGCACGACCCCGGCGAGGAGGGCGCCGGCGTGCGCGAGCGGCAGGCCTTCCACGGCGAAGAAGCGCACGACCGGCAGGCCCACGAGCAGGGGGAAGAACACCATCACCCCCATGCAGATATCGAGCACGCGCATCGCGAAGAAGGGCAGGTCGGGGATCGGCAGCAGGCGCAGCCGCTCGAGCTCGTCGCGCTGGGCGCTCTGGAACAGCGTCGCGATCGTGGCCAGCATGGTGACCACGCCGATGAAGCCGATGCCCCAGGTGAGCCTCCGGTTGAACCAGGCGGAGAACACCTCGGGGGCGTGCTCGTGGTACTTCTCCGAGAGCGAATTGGCGAAAGTGAACCCCATCACCACGCTGCTCAGCACGTACACAACGATGCCGATCGAGGCCAGCAGGCGCAGCTCGCGCGTCTGGTTGACGTAGTTGTACCCCTGGCGGACTGCCGTGCGCACGTAGGACGCGATCAGCCTCATCGCCGCCTCCGGGCCGAACCGGGCGCGCCGGAGGGTTCGGCCAGGTCGCCGCCGCATCGGCCGCGCGGGGGCTCGATCGGCTGGGGCCGGGCCCGCCCGTCGCGGGGGTGGGATGGACGGCTGTCCTGCCTCATGCCTGCGCTTCCCGGGTGAGGAACCCTTCGACCTTTTCCGCCTTCACGTCGCCGGTGAGGTGGAGGAAGATCTCTTCCATGGTCTTGCCCGGGTACTCCTTCTCGAAGTCGGTCCACGACTGCTTCTTGATCAGGGTCCCGTGGTCGAAGATGCCGATCGAGTCGCACACCTTCTCGGTGATGCCGAGGATGTGGGTGGTCATGAACACCGTGCGGCCCTGGTCGCACAGGCCGCGGATGATCTTGCGGATCAGGTTGGAGGGCTTGGGGTCGAGGTCGGCGGTCGGCTCGTCGAGGAAGAGGCATTCGGGCCGGTGCAGCAGGGCGGCGCAGAAACCGATCTTCTTCTTCATCCCGAACGAGTAGTTGCGGATCAGGCGGTCGGAGAACGAGGCCATTTCCATCAGTTCGAGGAGTTCGCCGATGCGCGCCTTGCGCTCGGCCCGCGGCACGCCGTACACGTCGGCGCAGAACTCCATGTACTCCCAGCCGCTCAGGTAGGGATAGGGCTGGAAGCGCTCGGGCAGGTAGCCGCAGCGCCGACGCACCTCGATGCCGTCGCGATTCGGGTTGTAGCCGAGGACGTGGGCCGACCCGTCCGAGGGGGTGGCCAGGCCGAGGAGCATGCGGATGGTGGTGGTCTTGCCCGCGCCGTTGTGGCCGAGGAAGATGAACCACTCGCCTTTGCGGATTTCCAGACTGAGATTGTCGACCGCGGTGAAGTCGCCGAATTTCTTGCTGAGGGCCTTGGCCGAGATCATGAGGTCATCCACTTTCCCAACAGGTGCTGGGTGAGGTTGTACGAGGAGTGGACGAGGAAGCTGCTCTCCAGGCCGTGGCGCCAACGCAGCCAGCCGAGGATGAGGCCGGCGAAGGTGGTGTGGACCAGCCGGAACCACCACGGGTCCACCGCGCCCAGGTGTCCCACGCCCCAGAGGAGGGCGGTGAGGAAGATCGCGAAGCAGACGCTCCAGCCGAAGCGGCGCAGGTAGGCCTGGAAGAGGCCGAGCAGGAACCAGCGGAACAGCACCTCTTCCATCGCGGCCGCGACCACGAGGAGGGTGAGCAGGGCGGTGTCGTCGGTTTCCGCCGCCTTGGCCTGCTCGCGGTCGGAGGCGGACTCGAGCGATTTGGTGATCTTCACCGCCTCGTTGGCCCTGGGCTGGAACTGCCAGAAGAGGCCGAGAGTCATGCCGAGGAGGCCGGCCCAGCAGGCGACGATCGCGACCGCCTGGAGTGCGGTCCGGCGCGCCCAGCCCGCGGGGACGCGCCCGCGCACGACTTTGCGCAGATCGCGCAACGTGGCGAACGGCCTGACCCCGCCGCGCGCGGCGAGCAGCATCCCTGCGGTGACCAGGAAGAAGTTCTTGAAGAAGCCGACGATCGCCACCATGAGCGCGCCGGCGCCCCACTCGGGTGTGGCGACGAGATAGAGAAACAGCTCGAGCGCGGTGACCAGCGCGGCGACCAGTCCCGCGAGGCGGAAGTAGCCGCGCGCGGATTTCAGACGGGCCGCGACGATCGCCACCGAGAGCAGCACCGAGAGGAAGATGAGGAAGATCGTCGAGCCCTGGGCCACGGCGATCAGCGGGTTCTGGCGCACCATGCATTCGAGGTGGCGGAAGCGGCTCGGGATCGGAAAGTCCGCGTTCCCCTCGAGGACGCGGTCGTAGGCTTTGCGGGCTTGCTCGTGGTTTTCCTCCGCGTACCAACTGTCGCCGATCAGGTGCTGGTTGTCGGCGAAGGTGCGCGTCTCCTGCGGTCCGAGGCCCTCGATGCGCTGGAGGCACTCCCGCGCCTGGGCGTACTCCACGAGCAGGTAGTGGCACTTCGCGCGTCCGACCAGGAGGTCGCCGGGGACGGCCGGGAAGGCGCCTTCCGCCTCGGTGAGGAACGCGATCGCCCGGCGCAGGTTTTCCTCGCGCACGTCCTGGGTGGAGAACCAGGTCCACACGCCTTCGACGCCGCGCAACCGGTCGGCCTTGAGCTTGGTTGCGGAGACCTGCTCACTGCACCGGCCGAGGGCGAGGATCGCCTCCAGGTGCTCGTCGGCGCGACGCCGCATCCGCGCCAGGGCGAGGCGCACGTCGTCCTCCTGGCGGGTGCCGATCACGTCGGGCAACAACGCCTCGAGCGCGAGGGCCTGTTCGGCCTCTCCGGGCAGGTCGAGGGCCGCCTGCTTGCGGATCCCCCGCGCGAGGGGGGAGGAGGGGTGGCCCCGCGCCCAGTCCGCGAGCCACTTCCGGTTGGCCTCCTTGGCGCCGCCGGGCAGGGAGCGCGCGAAGATCGAGATGCGGAAGGAGACGTTCCCGGGATCGAGGTCGATCGCGCGCTGGATCGCCAGGGCGGTCTCATGTTCGGAAAGGATGAGCGAGTGGATGCGGGCCGCCAGGGCGTGGACCTCGGCGTCCTTAGACCCGTCGGCCACGAGTTCCTTGGCCCGATCGCGCAGGCGTTCGTATTCCTTATGGCGCTTCTCGGCGTCGGGGATGCGCACGGCGAGCGAGATCTCGGCGTAGAGCACGATGGTGTTGGCCAGCCGGTCGAGCGGTTGGGTCTTCAGGCGCGCGCGCCAGCGCTCGATCTCCGGCATCGGATCGAGCCGGACATCGTTGAGGAAGCAGAACATCCGGGCCTTGTGCAGGAGGATGCTCTCGGGTTCCGCGGCCAGGAGGCGGTCGGCGAGCTGGATCGCCTCGGCGAATTGCTGGTCGCTGGTGAGGTCCTGGAGTTCCTCCTCTTCGGGCGTGAGCGGGCGCGCGTGCAGCGGCGGGGCGCAGACGGCGAGCGCGGTGAGCAGCGCGAAGACGAGGAGCGGGAGGCGGCGCGACATGGGGAGGATCTTCCACATTTTGCGGGGGGATGGCAAGGGTCGCGGGCGAGCGAGGCCGAGCCCGCGGCGTCCACCACCGCCGCGCTGGTCCCCTTGACCGAACCGCAGCTCGGGGTGGTCGAAGCGGATGGAGCGCTCTCGCCTGGCTGCGGACGAATTTCTGGGCGATGTGAACGAGATCGTCGGGCTGGGGAGGGAGTGGGGGGAATGGGGAGGAAGGACAAGCATCTAGAGAACGATATGGGATGATGCTCCCGTATGGAGCGTGCGCTCGTGGCAACGGGACGCGCGGGTGTTCTCGAGGAGTAGAATCTCGTAAGATCTGCCCGCAAATGCAATTGTATCGACAAAGTAGCGCGAGCAGTTCGCAAGAAGACGCGTTTCACTCGTAACAAGTCGAATTTGCTTAATAACAAATCGCTTTCGGTTCGTTGCGGACCCGTCTTTCCACGACCAAAGTGGCATTCTCGCCGAATCCAACCCCCGATTGGGCATGCGAGCGGCATTTCTTCCCAGAGATTCCGTGCTTTGCTGCCGAGATGACATGCTCCCGTCAAGGAAATGCCTGTCACGTCGATGCTGCGTGGCTTCTTCGACGGGCGAATGGGTTTTTGAAGGACTGAGATGCTCCCAGGAAAAATCGATGTGGCAGAAGTCATCCGGACGGGTGAGTTCTCTACCCTGAAAGGCCAATTTGCTACGAAGTAGATGGGCTTTTTCGGGATTTGAATTGGGTCGCGAGCATCCGGGAGCACTCGCGGGTAGCGTCTCGGCCGCCGCGAAGACGGCGCGCTTGAGGTCTTCGGAGACCTTCTGGGCGTGCTCGCGGCTGCGCCCCTCCACCTCGTCGATCGGCGCACGACCGTCCGGGCTGGGCACGAAATCCGAAGCATGAAAGAGCCGAAGGAACGCGGCGAACGACTCCGGATCCTCCTCTTCCACGAGTCCGTCGAGGTCGACCTCGAGGCACGCGCCGCGCACTCCGTCGCCCGTGGCGCGCACGAGCCGCGCGCGCAGGCCCGAGAGGATGAAGGCGAGACCGAGGCCGTGGCGGGCCATCGCGGTCTCGACGGCCTTCGCGGGACCGCCCGCGCCCTGCGCGGCATCCAGGTCCTCGTCCCACGCGCCGCACCAGGCCGCGAGCAGGGGCGGCCCGCCGGATTGCTCCGCGTCGGCCGTGGTCCACAGGAGATGCACTCGGCCTTCGCCGGCCCCGAGGTGCAAGCCCAGGATGTCGCGCAGCAGGGGGCGGATGAACTTCTCGCGACAAGCGGGGGCATCGGTCGAGCGGGACTCCGCATGGGCATGGAGCCGGCGGAAACGGAAGTAGGCGACGTCGGTCGTCTTGTCGGAAAGGCGCTTGCGCCGCCCGCGTCCGTCGTCGCGGCCGAACACGCTGCCGAGGTAGTATTCCGAGAAGAACCCGAGCCGGTTGTGCAGGTGGCGGAAGGTCATCCATGGCCCTCCGGCGTCTGCAACGGTTCGCGATCGAGAGCATCCTCGGCGGCGTGCTTCGCGAACAGGCTAGTGCGCCGGTGTGAATCAAGCCGGTCCAGGCCCGGGAGACCATGGGTCATTGGGGATTCCTGCGCTCGTTCAGCACTCGTTGCGCTTCGACTCGGACCTTTTCGCTGAGTTCGGCGAGCCCGAGCATCCGGTTCTCGAGCCCCTCGACGATGAGGTGGAGTACGTCTCTTCGCGTGAAGCGAAATGACTGCCCCTCCCGCAACGCAGTCGCGATCGAATGCGCGACTCTGCCGAGCCTCTGATGGTCCAGCGCGCACGCGTCGACATGCGCTTCGCGCATGGCGACGACCGGGGTCTTGCCTTCGGTCTCCTTCAACGTGATCCCGTCGTCCGCGAACCGGTCTCGATCGACCCAAACCAGGTCCAGCTTGTCCACCCTATCTGCAGACGCAGCCAGCGCGAGGGCTGCCCTTCGCAGACTCGGCTGGTCAGCGACTTCGCAACTCCAGAGCGAGAGTGCGTTGTCGGTGGTACGAAGATCGCCCGTGATCGCGTCGGCTGGGATCTCATGTGGTTCGAGCCCATCCTTGGGCTCCCACTTGGCGAAGGAGATCTTCCGTGCGAGGTACGGCATGGTCTGGGGTCCGTCACTTCCTCGCGAGGTCTTGCAAGACCCTCTTGACGTAGTCGCCAAGCCAAGGGAGGGGATCCAGATGAGCGCGCAATACGGCTTGCAGCGATTCGTCCCGCCACACTTCGACGGCCTGCACGGCCGCATCCCGGATGGACGGGTCGCGGTGACGAAGTGCGTCCCGGATCAGGCCTTTGCGCCAAGCCGCGTCCAGCGGCGCCTCGATTCTTCCCAGCAACCGAAGGATTGCGGCTCCGATCGCCGGGGTGCAATCGAGCACGATGCTCCGCAACTCCTGTCCCGCTGTCCCGCGATCCCGCTCCAGCACCGCCAGGACCAGCGCCTCGCCGGCATGAGCGACACCGTCCTCCACGGGCTCCGCTTCCACAAGAGCGACCAGGTGGGAGAGGAGTCGCGGAGGCCAACCGTCGTCTTCGTCAGGGCATTGGACCGTGTCCCATGATTGCACCGAGGCCGGATCGAGAAGTTCCCCGGGTTTGTCCGGAGAGACCGGCTGCTTCCGCCGCCCGGGCTCTCGAATCCAGAGGACGACGGAGGAGTCGCTCATGCCAGCATCTCTTTCAGCGTGCGCGCGAGGGATTCCTCCGTCAGGGGTTCGCTGCGCCATGCTCCCGTTTCGGCGCTGTCCCACACGAAAGACCACTCCCCGGGATTGAAGCGCGCCAGAATCGCACGACCCCGCCGCGAGACGAGATCCACTCGTCCCAGGGCCCCCAGCACCGTGCGTGCCTTCGGAACGATCTCGACAAATCGTCCGTTCGGAGCGATGACTCGGAGCGCGGCGGGTCGGTAGAGATCCCCGTCACGCTCGGAAATCGCCACGGTGATGCGGTCCAGAGTGACCAGGTCGTCCTCCTCGGCTTTCCTGAGCCACACGACGATGCGATCCATCAGCCTTTGTACGTCTTCGATCCACTCCGCTCTCATTCGCTTCCACTCGTCGTCCCGGGACGAGGCGATGGCGCCCTTTTGGTGCCGCAGTTTGTCGAGGAGCTCTTCGATTTCGGTCATGGCGCTCTTGTCCAGGTCCCTTCGTCCGGAATGGCCGCGTCCAGCAGCGCACCCGATGATACCATTCGATCGCGGGTGCGGCCACAACTCGCCGGTCCCACTCGGCCCCACAGGTCGCGACCGCCCTCACTTCACCATCCTGACCGCACAGTCGTCCGAGCAGATCGTCCGATGATGCGTTGGAACCTCGTGGGAACTCAATTCTCCCCCTGCGGCACCAGAAAGAGCGCGCCCAGCACGCGCGGCGGACCGGCGTCTTCCACGCGGGCGAATTCCTCCGCCTCCCGGCGGGCTTCTTCCGCCCGATCGCGGGCCGCCGCGCGACGCGTGTCGAAGGACCGGGTCGACTCGTCCGCCATGGGGAACATGTAGGTCTCGCCTTTGGCGCCGAGGCGTCCGCTGGCCCGCTTCTGCTCTTCGTCCAGCTCGCGCAGGCGATCGGCCAGGTCCTGATCGACCCAGGAGCGGAGGCCGTCGGCCTGCGCCGTGCGCTGACCGCGGAGGTGGAGCACTCGCTGGGCAAGGTGAGCGCCGGCGGTCTCTTTCGCCATGTCGAGGAGCGAGTCGAACGTCCCGCGGAAGCTCCGGTCCAGGTGGGCGAGCGGCACTTCGCCGGTGGCCGCCGCGGGGTCGAGCCAGGCGAGCGCCGCGTCGGGCGTGCCGATGACGCGTCGGTCCGGTCCGATGCGGATGGCGATCAGCCGCTCCTCCCGGAAGGTCGGGCCGGCGATCTCGCCCAGGAACGTGAACACGACGGAAGCCGCCTCGCCTTTCGCGACGCGACGGGCGGCGAGTCTCCGCGGGACGGCGTTTCCGCCGCCGTACGCGTGTACGAGGCGACGCCGGACTTCGGCCTCGAGCGCGCGGAGCAGCGGATGAAGCGGAGTGATGAACTCCACCTCCGTCACCCGGCGTCGCACGGCGATGCTGCGACGAAATGTGGCGCAGGGATAGAGCCCCTGGACCTCAGGACCCCGGAGACGCGTCGGCACCGAGATGCGCCAAAGTCCCTCGCCTCCCGCCGGCGAGGCCGCGTCGGAACCGAGAGCGTCGAGGACGAGGCGCTCGAGAGCTTCGCCTCCGTCGAGAAGCGGCGCCGCGCGGACCAGCGCCTGAGCGCCGGCGACGCTCTCCGTTTCCGCCTTCATGCCCGCGGAGATCAAGGCGCCCAGGTTGCGCGCGAACTCGTCTTTGCGCTCGTCGACCGCGCGGACGAGCGCTTGCTTTCGGGGCTCGACGTCTTCCGCCTCGGGATCCAGGTCGACGAGGCCGCGCTCGAGCTCGCCCGCGCCCTGGATGATCCCCAGGATGTCGGGCGTCGAGACCCGGTCGTCCCGCATCGTCTGGAGCTTCCTCACCAATTGGTGGAGCACGTCGTCCTCGGGGCTGTCGGGATAGAACAGGTAGCGGATCTCGGGCGGGCGCGTTTGCAGATACCGGTCCACCCTGCCGTTCCGCTGCTCGAGCCGATTGGGATTCCACGGCAGCTCGACGTGGATCACCCGACGGCAATGGCGCTGGAGATTGAGCCCCTCGCTCGCGGCATCGGTGGCAAGCAGGATGGCCGTGTCCGGATGCTCGAATTCCTCCTGTGCGGCGAGACGCTTGCGCGGCGACATGCCGCCGCGCAGGACCGTGTAGCGGAGTCGCGGATCCGACGCGGCGTCGAAGGCCTCGCTCAGGGCGGCCAACGTGTCCCGGTATTCGGTGAAGACGATGAACTTCTCGCCGGGCTCCTGGGCGAGCACCGCGCGGATCTCGCCGAGGAGGGCGTCGGTCTTGGGATCACGCTCCGGCAGGGAGCGGAGCAGGCGTTTCAGGGCGTTCAGCGCGGTGACTTCGGCCTTGCGCAGGCGTTCGGCCTTGGGAATGGCCGCGCGCAGAATGCGCGCCGCGGTGCGCTCCGCCGCGGCTTCGCCGACCGGGAGATCGGACCACAGATCGCGCACATCGGCGGAAGACGGCGCGGGCTCCGGGTCCTGGTTCGTCTTGCGCAAAGCTTCCAGGCGATGGTCGATCGTCACGGCCAGGGCACGGCGGCTGGACAGGGCGCGCTTCTTGACGATCTGCATGGCGAAGGAGACGAGGTCCGCGTCTTCGGTGCCCTCGGCCTGGCGGGCGGTCTTCGAACAGTACGCGCCGACCTTGCGCAGGAGCTCGCGCTCCTCCGGCGAGAGATCGCGGACGGGAACCTCGCGCACCGTCCGCGGCGGGAAGACCGGTTCCTCCGTTCCGTCCGCGCGCTTGCGCACGATCTGCGACTTCATCCGCCGGACCATCGCGTGGCGGACGCGCCGGGCGAGCGTCTCGGCGGAGCCTTCCAGGCTCGCGCCGGACGGTTCCACCAGCTCCAGCAGCGATCGGAAGGAGTGGCCGTAGCCGTTGTGGGGGGTGGCTGTGAGCAGCAGCAGGCCGCGCGCGCCGTCGGCGAGTCGTCGGCCCAGACGCGAGCGCTGGGTGTCGTAGGGGCTCTGCGGAGAGCCGGATTGGGCGAGCGCGTGGGCTTCGTCGACCACGACCAGGTCCCAGCGCTTGCGCAGGGCGCGGCGCGAGACCGTTTCCTTTTTCAGGAAGTCGATGGAGGTCAGTACGCGGGGCAGGGCATCCCAAGGGTTCACGCCCGCAGGGAGGTCGGCCTGCGCTCGCGAGAGTCCTGCCGCGTTGTCGAGGACGGTGAATTCGAGGCCGAACTTCTCGATCAGCTCGTCGCGCCATTGGAAGAGGAGCCCGGGCGGAGCCACGATGAGGACGCGCGTGCCGCGTCCGCGGGCCATGAGCTCGAGCATGGCCAGTCCGGCTTCGATCGTCTTGCCCAGGCCGACATCGTCGGCGACGAGCAACCGCGGGCGGGGCTTGGCCAGAAGTCGAAGCGTCGGAACGAGCTGATACGCCTCGGGTGCGACCCGGCCGAAGAGCGCGCCGAACGGGAGGCCGGAGTCGTGAACGAGCGTGGCGCCGAGAATGGCGTGGGAGCGCGCCCAGGGACCGAAGGCCTCGATCCCGGCGGGATCGAACCGCGGCGCTTCGGACGGGAGGGATACGACCTCGTCGGGAGGAGAAAGCACGGTCAGGCGGGCCGGCTCTTCGCGGTCGAGGGCTTCGAGATCGAGGAGACGTCCCCCGCCGGCAATCTCCTTTTGGGCGCCGACGCGCCAGGCGCGATCGCGGACGAGGACGCGGTCGCCGGGGGTGAAGCGGGGAGCGGTCGAGGAGGGATTCATGCGGAACCCTGCGGCGGGAGACGATGCGGTAGTTTACCGCCTCCAACCCGCCTCCAACTATTTTTCGCCGACCCCGGAATTCGATGTCCGCAAATCGCCGCGAATGTGATGTAGGAGGTGAGGGTCGCGAACTGACTCGTCCATGCGGACGGGCGGAGCGACCTCGCTCGCGGCTTCGGGGACTCACGAACCGCGGGTGGTGCTCGAGTCCACCCCCTTTCAAAGGAGACCCTACAATGCGCAGCGTATTCCTGCCCCTGTTCGCCATCCTCAACTGGGCCCGCATGCAGATCGAGGCGCTCAAGGCACGCCCCGAGCTCGGCACGGGCATCCCGCGCCCCCTTGCGGACCTCTCGGCCATCGTCGACAAGTTGGACGTGGCCAAGAAGAAGCAAGAGGCGATCAAGAAGGCCCTCCGGCTGGCCACCGACGAGGTCCAGCAGGTGCTCTTCGAGCTCAAGACGAGCTTGACGGGCAACCGGGCCATGGTCGCCATGCGCCACGGCGGTCACTCGCCGGAGTTCGTCCTGTTCGGCGGGAAGCCGCGGAAGAGCCGGCGCAAGGTGGCCGGCGACGCCGCGACGGCCCCCGAGACCCACTCGGCCCCGATCACCGGCGAGGCGGCGTAATGCCTGTCCTCCCCAGCGGGCGCCCACGGAGCGAAAGCCACCGGGGCGCCCGCTTCCGTTTTCTCCCACTCCACCGCAGGCCGAAGCCATGGCCACGCCCCCGCGCCACGCCCGTGGATTCACCCGCGCCCGCCTATGCTCGCCGGGCCCAGCCCGGAACCGCGCCGTTCCGCGGTTACGCTTCTACACGCGTCACTTTTCGTAACGCCCTTTCGGCGCAAGCGCACTGCGCGCGGCACTCAGCAACCCGCGTGATACAAGTGACTTCCGCGATTTTCACGCCTGCTCGCCGATGGGACTGCCGCTTGCTATTCCCACTCCCCGTGCGGCACTTGTCGCGCGAACGAAAGCAGCCCACGACCGCCGCGGCGGTCGCCATCCGGAGACCTCCCATGGACACGAGGCGCATCGACCCGAAGCTCGACGGCGAGCTCTTTCACACCATGATGGGCGAGAAGAACACGCGCGCGCTGCGCGCGGGCTTGAGGTACTACCCTCGCTTCGTGCGGATGCTCGGATCGTACGTACGCTTCAAGCTCGGTCCGCGCGTTTCCGACTGGGAAGACGTGCTCCAGAACGTCTTGACCAGCGCCTTCGAGGCCCGCGACCGGGCCCCGATCGACGGCCGCGAACTTCGCCGCTGGATCTTCGCGATCGCGCGCGCCACCTGTTTCAACACGGTCACGCGCGGCCATTCGGTAGAGCCGTTGCCCGAGATCGAGCCGGTTTCGACCCGCCCGGGGCCGGAGACGCAGGTCCGCCAGGCCGAGGAGAAGTCCCGCGTCCGCGCGGCGCTGAAGCACCTGCCGCCCAACCTCGCCCAATTCGTTCAGCTTCGATATCTCGACGACTGGAGCGTGGATGCCATCGCGGATCTCGCGGGCGTCCAGACCCGATTCGTCCGCCGCCACCTCGACGAGGCGCGAAGCCTCGTGGCCTGGGAACTCACCCCGCGGCGGGACACGCGGCGCGCCACGCGCAAGCGGACAACGGGCTCCCGTCGGCGAGGGGCTTGCACGGCTCCGTGACTGGGCCGGGGCGATCATGGCCTCCCGAGGGGAGCAACCATGGTCTCGATGGACCCCGGAGATCGTGGTCGAAGTCGTGTCCCCAGGTACCGCTCCTCGACTGATTTCCCGACCCCCGACGGCGCTGCACCTGCTCCAACGCCGGCGCACCATCCTGGGCGACGGGATCTCACCCCCCCAACCCCATCTCGATCGTGAACGTCGCCCCCTCGCCCGGGCGGCTCTCCGCCTCGATCCGGCCGCCCACGTCCTCCACGATACGTTTGCAGATCGCGAGCCCGAGGCCGGTCCCCTCCGTCCGCGTGCTGAAGTAGGGCTCGAAGATGCGCGGCATCACCTCGGGCGGGATCCCCGGTCCGCCGTCCTTCACGCTCAGCCGCACGCGCGCCGCCGCCCCGTCCAGCTGCCGCGTGCGCAGCGTGATCGTCCCCCCCGCGGGCATCGCCTGCACCGCGTTGCGGCACAGGTTCGTCAGCACCCGGTGCATCTGGTCGGCGTCCGCCAGCACCGCCGGCAGCGGCTCCTGCAGGTCGAGTTCCACCCGGATCGGAGTCGAACCGCCGCGCTCGAACAGCCGCGCCGCGTCGCGCGCGAGCGCATTCAGGTCGACCGGCGCGGGCATCCCCGCGGGCAGGCGCGCGAAGGTCGAGAACTCGGTGGCGATCCGGCCGAGCAGATCGATCTGCTGCACGATCGTCCGCACCCCCGATTGCACGATCGGCTCGAGCTCGGGGTCCCGGTCCCGCGCCGCGCGGCCGATCTCCTGCGCCGAGAGCTTCATCGGCGTCAGCGGGTTCTTGATCTCGTGGGCGATCTGCCGCGCCATCTCGCGCCAGGCGGTCTCGCGCTCGGCGCGCGCCAGGTTGTCCCGCCCCACCTTGACTTCGGAGGTCATCCGGTTGAAGCCTTCGATCAGCTCGCCCATCTCCCCCCCCGCGCCCCCCCCCCCCCCCCAGTGGAGCGGCCCCGCCCCCCCCCCCCCCCCCCCCCCCCCCGCGCCCCCCCAGCCGCCCCGCCAGACCGAGCGCGCCCGCCCACAGCAGCAGCAGCACCAGCCCGTACGAGCCGAACACCAGCACCGTGGCGCGTCCGGTCTCGGCGTCGACCTCGCGGCGATTGAAGAGCACCGGCACCGCGAAGACGCGCGCGGTCCGACCCTCCTGGCGCAGCGCCTGGAACGCGACCTGGTACTGCAGCCGCCCCGCCGACCAGGTCTCCAGCCGCGACTCCTGCTCGTCGAGCACGAGCGCGCGATAGGCGCGGGCCGGCACCCGGCGCGGGTGGATCCCCAGGTCGAACAGCTCGGGCTTGCTGGTCGCTCCCAGCCGTCCCGGGACGAAGGCGCTCAGGTCCTTGCCCGAGAGCGCGGCGAAGCGGCGGCAGAAGGGCTCGAGCGGCACCGCCGCCCCCTCCGGGATGTCGCGCTTCTGGGTCCGTTCGCTTGCGAAAAACCGCTGCGCCACGCCCACGGCGCGCAGCGTGTCCTCGCCCACCGCGCTCTCGATCCGGTCGCGCACCAGCGCCCGGCTCAGCACCGAGAGGAGCACGATCGGCACCAGCGACACCGCCAGGAAGAAGGCGAGCAGCTGGTTCTCCATCCGGGCGAGGTGGCGCGCGGCTTTGCGGCCGACCGCGGCGGGCCCTTCGCCGGCGGGCCGGTGCGGCCACGCGAGCACGGCGAACACCGCGAGCGCGGCCGCCAGCGCGGGCGCCGAGTTCCCGAGAAACAGGGCGAGGAAGGCGGCGCCCCGCTCGAGCGCCCGCGGCGGCTCGTACGTCATCGCTACGATCCCGGCGCCGTCCGGCTCGCGCGCGTAGAGCGTCTCCAACTCGCGTTCGCCCACGCGATGGCGGTCGTGCCACGGCTCCGTCGAGGTCGACCCGCGGAAGTGCGCCGCCGCCGGCGCGGGCAGCCCCGCGTCGCCATCCCCCGTGAAGCGCGAGACGCGCACCCGCGGCAGGGACTTCCCCGGCGCCTCGGCTTCGGGGAAAGACGTCCCTGCGAGCGACCGCCCCGGCGGGCTGAGGGCCACCACCACCGAGCCCGCGGGCGTGCCGGAATCATCGAGCACTCCGGCGTGCGCGGCATACACGTCGACGCGCACCTCGCCGGGCAGGCGGACATTCCAGGTGCGCGTCTGCTCGGGCAGTGCGGGCAGCTCGCCTTGCCAATCCTCCTTGGGCGGAAAGTTCACGGCGAGCGCGGTGATCTCCGCCCGAGAGGCGTCGAGCACGCGCACGGCGGCGTCGCAGCCGAGGCCCGCCACCGTCCGCCGCCACAGGTCGACCGCGGCCGATGGGTCCGGCGGCGCGGCGCGCCAGGACGAGACCAGGGTGCGCACGTCGGGATCCGCGGCCAGTCGTTCCGCTGCGCTCTCCGCCTCGTGCTCGAAGTAGCCGTCCTGCGGCGCCAGCACGTCGGGCAAGCCCTGCAACAGCGTTCGCCGCACGTCCTCCTCGCGCGCCGCGTCGAAGCAGGGGTGCAACAGCAGCGCGGCGAAGAGCCCGGAAAGCATGATGCGCTGGGGCAGGGTCCAGGCGCGGCAGAACCACACGCCGCCCGCATAGAGTGCGATGCCCCCGGCCAGCGGGGCGGCTGGGATCGTCTCCGGCGCGCCGACCAGGGCGGCCGCCAGGCCTGCGACCGCGCCGCCTGCGTACGCGCCCAGCTCGCGCGCGCCCGTGCTCGCGGCGATCCAGCCGCTCGCGAGCAGAAAGCCCGACAAGGCCAGCAGCCAGAGACCCGCGTGGAGGGCGAGCACCGCGCCGCTGGGTAAGGGTTCGGCAGGGTCGAAGTGCTCGAGGGTGGAGTCGCGCACGACGGACTCGACGGCCAGGGCGCAGATCCAGGCGGCGGCGACGGCCATGGCTCCGCCGACGGCGGCCTGGGCGAGCCGGCGACGCGGGACATCCGACGGGGAGCGTCCCGGGGCTTCGCGGAGGAGCAGGCCGACCGAGGCGAGGGCGGCGATCGCGGTCAGGAGGAATTCCGCCGGGGTGGCGAAGAGGCCGCCGAGCGCGCCGTTCGAGTAGCTCGCCGGGTCGAAGACCGGCCCGCCGGTGCCGGAGGCCGGGAGGCCGAGCAGGACCACGGCCCAGCGGAGGGCCCAGGGGAGGAGCGCGAGCGCGCGGCGGGCGCCGGCGCGGGCCCCGGCGAGCTTCCGGCGCAGCGCGCGCGCGAGCGCGATCCCGAGCGCGGCGACCAGGACCAGAGTGAGGAACTGCGCGCGCAGGCGCGGCGCGCGACCCGCCTCCGAGAGCAGGTGTTCGGGCGAGGGCGCGCGCACCTCGATCGCGCCCAGGCCGGGGCGGTCCGGGTCGAGCGGCGCGGCAATCCAGGCGCCGCCGGCGGTCGCGTGGGCGCGGCCCGCGGCGACCCGGGCGTCCGCCGCGCCTGCGGCGAGCGCAGCTTCGGATAGCGTGGCGTTGCGGCGGAATCGCGGGTGCAGGCCCGGCCGCGACTCGATCGGCCCCCCCGCGCGCACCGACCCGATCGGGACCGTGCCTCCGGCCAGGGGAAGGACCGGCATCGCGACCACGTACCAGAGGTGGAGCGGTCCGGGCTCGAGTCGCCGACGGACCACGCCGGACTCCGCGAGGGCGTCGCCCGGCACCGGCGTGTGGCCGTTCCAGGCGACCACGGTGCCGTCCGCGCGCACGACCTCCAGGCCGCCGCCTTCGAGCCCTTCCCAGCCGGAGGCGATCACGGCGTCGAAGAGGTCGCGCGCGCCCTCGGGCTCCGGGCGCGCGAGGCCGGTGCGCACCATGGCCCCCCCGGCGAGGTTGGTTGCGACGCGGTCGGCCTCCTGGGCCATCCGGCGGAAGCGGGCGCGCATCGCCGCGATCGCCCGGTCGGCGCGCCGTGCCGCGGTCCCCTCGGGGTCGCGCCGCACGTTGCCCGTGACCCACGGGATCTCCAGCCACGCCTCGGCCCAGGCCAGGCCGAGCAGGGCGAGCGCGAGGAGGGGGAGGGAGCGACGCGGGAGGGTCATGCGCGGAGTATAGCAACCCGTTTTTGGATTGACCGGATTTTGCCGCCTGTGCTAGGCTCGACACCAGTTTCCCATGGTGGTCAAGGGGGAACGTCCGCGCCCGAGCGGCGCGATTTCTGAAGGAGCCTCCGATGTCCCTGCGCCGTCTGGCCGTGACCCTGGCATTGCTGGTCTTCGCCGCGAGCGTCTTCGCCGCCGACACCGTCGGTGGACCCGGCAAATTCGTACGCGAAATGACCGCCCCCAAGGGCACGTACCACATCTGGGTGCCCAAGAACTACAAGAAGGAAAAGCCGCCCACCCTGATGCTCCTCATGCCCAACCACATGTACGACTACAAGAACTACATCTACCAGTTCCAGGACGTGTGCGAGACGCGCTACATCATGTACGTGATCGCCAAGTGCCCGTCGGGCACCTGGAGCCGGAACAACGACAAGCACATCCTCGCGCTGATGGAGGACATCAAGAAGGACTGGGTGTACGACGAGACCAGCGTGCTTCTGCTCGGCAACTCGGAGTCGGCGTCGGACGCGTCGCTCCAGATCGCGCTCAACAATCCGACGAAATTCACGGCCGTGGCGGTGCTGGCCGGGATCTTCAAGGAAGCCAGGGGCTTCGTCAAGGGCCCGCTGGCGAAGGTGATGCCGATGTACTTCGAGCACGGGGAGAAGGCGACCGACTATCCGATCGCCGAGATGCGCAGTTGGGTGAAGGACCTGGAGAAGCTCGGGGCCAACGTGACGCTCAACGAGCAAGCGGGCGCGGGCAGCCAGATCCCGCTGGTGAGCACCAAGTCCAACCCGGCTCTGCTCGACTGGTTCCAGGGCGCGAAGGCGGGGAACGTCAAGAAGGTCTTCGACGAGGCGATGAAGGCGAAGGAAGACAAGGTTTACGGCAAGGCCTTCACCGGCTTCAAGAGCGTGGTCGACTCCGGGACGAAGAACGAGTTCGTCGACAAGGCCAAGAAGGAACTGGCGGATCTGCAGTTGACGGCGAAGAACGCGCTGTCCGACGCGCAGACCCTGGTCACGGAGGCGAAGTACAAGGACGCGATGAAGGCGCTCGCGGACGTGGCCAAGGAATACGCCGGGATGCCGGAGGGCACGCAGGCGGCGACCGAACTGGAGGAGCTGAAGAAAAGCCCGAAGCTGAAGGACCAGGCCAATCGGGCGAAGCAGGAGGAGGCGGAGAAGGACGCCGAAAAGGCCTTCCTGGCCGCCGAGGCGAAGGCGAACGCCAAGGAGTGGGGCCCCGCGATCCGCGCGTACGAGGACGTGGCGACCCGTTTCAAGGACACGAGCTTCGGCCCCAAAGCCGCGGAGAAGGCGGCGCAGCTGAAGGCCGATCCCGAGATCGCCAAGGAGCTGGGCGCGGGCGAAGCCAAGGGCGCCTGCGAAGGCCTGATGAAGAAGGCGGAGAACTACCGTAAGAACGGGATGATCGACAAGGCGGTCGAGACCTGGAAGCAGGTGGTCGAGAAGTACCCCGACACCGAGTGGGCGACGGAAGCCAAGGGCCTGCTCGCCAAGCACAAGAAGTAGCGGGCGGGGACGGGCGGGTCGGGGTTGACTCCCCTGTTCTCACGCTCGCTGCGCGGTAGTCCTCCCGGTCATCGTCAGCGGCGTTCGCCCTCCCCGTTTTTTGCGCAGGTTGGTCACCGACCTCTGCAGGTTGGTCACCAACCTCTGCGCCCTACCCCCGCATCGCTTCCTTCACCTGCTCGTCGTCGTAGCAGATGCGGAAGACCTTATCGAGGCCCATCCGGACGAAGACCGTCAGCACCTTGGAATTCGGACTCAGCAGCAGCAGGTTGCCGTCGACCGATTCCATCTCGTCGACCATGCCCATGAGGGCGCCGATCGCGCCGCTGACGATGGTGTCGACCTCGGACATCTCGACCACGATCTTGCGGATGCCGCGGGACTTGAGGGCGCGCAGGTAGATCTCGAACGAGTCCACGTCGCCGATCTCGATGCAGCCCTTGATCTGCACCTTGTGGATCCCGTCTTTTTCCTTGAGCAGCATTTCCATCGTCATCGGGGGTCTTCACGCATGAGAGCCGGTTTCGCTCGGGCATCCGTCGACACGCTCCGCGGTATCGACTCGTCGCCGCGCCTCGCGTCTGGGCTTGCGGCGATCCGCCGGCCCGGTACGTTGTCGAACTAGTGGGCCTTCAACCTCGAAACCTCGAAACAGTGGGTTGGGACGCGCCGGCAGGTGGCCTTCTCGGCCGCGCCCGCGCCCCATATTGCACACCGGCAACATCGTCGCATTCTCGACGATCTGGCGAGGAGGAATCACACCTTCTGCCGTTGGACAATCCGTGCAATCCGGACAATCCGTATAATCCGTAGTTCGTCGGTTGCGGCGGAGGCTGGAAGACCCACGAGTGACTTACAGGATCTTGAACCCCAGGAGCGTGATGTCGTCCTCCATTTCCTTGTCGCCGCGGAATTTGGTCAGCTCGAGGTCGGTCATGTGCATCAGGTACTCGACCTCGTACTTGCCGTATTTCTGGACCAACTCGATGATGCGTTCGATGCCGAACTCCTCGCCGGCCATGTTGGTCGCCTCGGCCAGGCCATCGGTGTAGATGAACATCATGTCCCCGCTCTGCAGCGGGATCTCGATCTCCTCGAGCACGGCGGAGAAGCGCGGGCCCTTGTCCATTCCGAGCGCCATTCCCTTGGGTTCGTATGTCGCGACCGCCGGGGTCCGCGCGGGATTGAACAGGATCAGCGGGTTGTGCCCCGCCCGGGCGACCTTGAGCATCCTGGTCTTCTCGTTGAGCACGCAGTACATGCACGTGATGAACGTCCGCCGGTCGATGTCCGGGTAAATCTCCGGATTCGACACCATCAGCGTGTCCTTCGGGGAGGTGCGCCCGCGCGCGTGGATGTTGATGACCTTCCGCACCAGGGCCATGACCATGCCGGCCTCGATGCCGTGCCCGGAGACGTCCCCCATGAGGATGCCCAGCTCGTCGGGGTTGATGCGGATGAAGTCGTAGAAGTCGCCCGCGACCACCGAGCAGGCCTTGAAGATCACGCCGAAGTCCAAGCCGGGGATCTTGGGCAGGTCGGGAAGCATTTGCATCTGGGTCTTCTTGGCACTCTCGAGGCTCTTCTTCATTTCGTTGGAGACCCCGGACTGCGCCTTGACCGACGCCATCTCCTCGTTGATCTGGCGCATCAGATCCTCGGGGATCGGCGTGCGGTCCGCGACGATCTGATGCGCCGGCTCCACCTTCTTCTTGAAGATGGCCTCGAGTTCCGCGACGGTCGTGGCGGGCGCGACCTTGTCCTTGTAGGCGGCGCAGTTCTCGATCATGTGGCGGGCGATCTGGTTGGGCGCGCTCTTCTTGAGCTGCACTTCGGTCGCGATCGGGATCTGCTGGATCGCCTGGCGGCAATAGGGGCAGACCCAGTATCCCTCCGGGTCCCGCACCCGCCAGTGCGCGGATGCGGAGATCTTCTGGGCGACTTGCGCGGCCGCCTTGAACATGGCGTTCCCGCGGGAGACGGCGGCGGCGATCACGTCGATCGGCTTGAGCTTGCCCCGGCCGTGCTCGAACGCGAAGCAGTTGTCCACGTGATCGTAGATGCGTTCGATCACCACGTTGTTGATCTTGCCGTCGAGCGGCAGGTGCGCGTCGGTCTCACGGGCGCAGAAGGGGCAGAACCACTGCCCCTCCGCAGTATGCTGCTGCCACGCCTTGGTGCGCAGGATCTGCTCCTTGGCCCACAGGAGGCGCGCGTTGCGGTCCATCGCCTCGACCGGCTTCGGTCCCGCCGGCTCGGCGGAGAGGTCGAGCGAGCCGCCCAGTGTCTTCGGGTCGCCGAACAGCTCCTCGTTCGCAGCCGCCTCCTGCAATTCCTTGGTGCCGTGTGCCTGCGGCAGCCGGGCGCCGAACGACTCGCAATCCGTCGCCAGGTGGGTGGTGACGGCGTGAATCGTCGCCTCCGGGACGAAGATCGAGTTCTGCACCTCGATCGAGCCGACGATGTGGCGGCAGAACGGGCAGACGAACCGGCCGCGCGAGCTGGTCACCTGCCAGACCGGGTCGTCGCCGAGCTTCTTGCGCGTCAGCTCGAGGGTCTCCAGGAACAGGTCGGCGCGCTGCACGACCTGGCGCACGTCCTGCGCGGGCTTCGCCTTCCCGTGGCCGTTCTCCCAGGCCGGGCACCCGATCAGATGGCGCGCGATCGCCTCGAGCGCGCTCCGGTCGGCCTGACCCTTCGGCCCGAGCCTGGCGTTGGTCTCCTTGACACAGTAGGGGCAGAACCACAGCCCTTGCCGGTTGCGCTGCTGCCAGGCCGGCTCGATCTGGACCCGCTCCTCGGCGCACAGGTAGCGGGCCGTGGCGGTGAGCTTGTCGAGCGGGACGACGGGGTCCTTCTGCCCCGCCTTGTACTTCTCGCACATCTGGGTCAGGTGGATCGCCGCCGCCTCGTAGAGGTCGTCCGCCTTGCGGAACTGCGCGCCGGCTTCGAGGCAGATCGGGCAGAGCCACAGGTCGGGCGTGATCAGCACCCGCCAGGAGGCGTTCCCGGGCATCTCCTTCTGCAGCCAGGAGCGGATCTTGGACTGCTCCCAACCGCGGCTCAGACGCTCCAGCACCGGCGCCGTCTCCTCAGCTCACCCGCAATCCGGAGCTCACCGCGCGATCGGTGGTGAGGACGGAGAAGCCGTCCGCGCCGCTCACGGCGAGGATCATCCCCTGGCTCTCGACGCCGCGCAGCTTGGCCGGCTTGAGGTTGGCGGCGACGATGACGGTCTTGCCGACCAGCTGCTCGGGGGTATACCACTGCTTGATGCCCGCCACCACCTGCCGTTCGGCGCCGCCGATCTCGACTTTGACGATGTAGAGCCGATCGGCGTTGGGGTGGTTCTCGACCGCCTTGATCGTGCCGGTGCGGAATTCGAGCTTCTTGAAGTCGTCGATCGAGACTTCCGTCGGCTGCGCGGGGGCCGGCGCCGTGGCAGGAGCCGCAGCCGGGGCGGGAGCGGGTGCGGGAGCGGGTGCGGGGGTCGGGTTCGGGTTCGGATCCGTCATGGTCCCTCTCTTGACTAGAGTAGGCGTTCCTACGCGGCCACCAGGTCGCGGTCGAGCGTGCGATACTGGATGGCCTCGGACAAGTGGTCGGGTGCGATGCGTTCGCACCCTTCGAGGTCGGCGATGGTGCGCGCGACCTTGAGGATGCGGGAGTGCGCGCGAGCGGACAGGCCGAGGCCATCGACCGCCTGCCGCAGGCATTCCTCGCCCTCGTGGTCGAGGGTGCAAAACGTCTTCAGGTGCCGCGACTGCATCCGCGCATTGACGCCGACGCGCGTGCGGCGGAAGCGCTCGGCCTGAATTGCGCGGGCCCCGGCGACCCGGCGGCGCATCTCCTCCGACCCGAGCGCGCCGCGCCGGGAAGAGAGCTGCGCGAACGGCACGGCCGGGATCTCGAGGTGGATGTCGATCCGGTCGAGCAGCGGACCGGAGATGCGGGAGAGGTACGTGCGGATCTGCTGCGGGCTGCAGTGGCAGCGCCGGCGCGAGTCGCCGTGGAAGCCGCACGGGCACGGGTTCATCGCCGCCACCAGCATCACCCGGGTCGGAAACGTGACGCTCTGCGCCGCCCGGCCGATGTGCACCTCGCCGTCCTCGATCGGCTGGCGCAGCACCTCGAGGGTGCGGCGCTGGAATTCGGGCAACTCGTCCAGGAACAGCACCCCGTGGTGCGCCAGGCTGAGCTCGCCCGGGCGCGGATGCGACCCGCCGCCGACCAGGCCCATCTCGCTCACGGTGTGGTGCGGCGCGCGGAACGGCCGCGCGCGCAGGAGCGTCCCGCCCACCGGGAGCGATCCCGCGACGCTGTGGATCCGCGTCGTCTCCAGCGTCTCTGCCAGCGTCATCTCCGGCAGCACGGTCGGCAGCCGGCGCGCGAGCATGGTCTTCCCCGAGCCCGGCGGGCCGATCATCAGGGCGTTGTGCCCGCCCGCCGCGGCCACCATCAGCGCGCGCTTGGCCGGCTCCTGGCCGTGCACCTCGGCGAAGTCGACCTCCGCCTCCTCGGCCGCGCCCGCCTGTGCCTCCGCCCGCGCCGGTTCGATCTCCCGCCGCCCGTCGAGCCAGGCGACCGCAGCGGCGAGGTCCGCGACCGGAAGCACCCGCACGCCTTCGACCACCGCGGCCTCGCGCACGTTCTCGACCGGGACCAGGATCGATTCGATCCCGGCATCGCGGCAGGCCATGGCCATCGAGAGCGCACCGCGAACGCAGCGGACCTTGCCTTCGAGCGAGAGCTCGCCGACCACCGCGCAGCGTCCCAGACGCTCCCCCGACGCCTGCCCGAGGGCGGCGAGCAGGCCGAGGGCGATCGGGAGATCGTAACCGGCCCCCTCTTTGCGCTGGTCGGCGGGGGCGAGGTTCACGGTGACTCGCTTGCCGGAGGGGTTCTTGAAGCCGCTGTTGGCGATCGCGGCGCGGACGCGGTCCTTGCTTTCCTTGACCCCGGCGTCGGGCAGGCCGACGATCGAGAAGGCGGGCAGCCCGGCCGGACGCACGTCGACCTCCACCTGGAGGACGAAGGCCTCGATTCCGCGTACGGCGGAACTCAAAACGCGGGCCAGCATGGCACCATCCCAAACCTCGAGGCCAAGAGTACGACGCGTTTTCATTCTAGGGAGGAGGCCGAAGGCTGTCAAAGGAATGCTCCGGGTGCAACGGGCCTTCCCCTTGCCCCTGCCCTTGCCCTTCTCCGGCTCTGCCCGAGTCGTGGCGAAGGGAGCCAGCCAGCGAGGGCAAGGGCAAGGGCAAGGAGGACGAGCGCAGCTGCGGTCATGCACCCGCGGGCAGTTGCGGGGTTGCGGGGCTTGCGGGGC
>ORJL011373894.1_pt1 | contig 41070 bp, 30 predicted proteins | sample 1779941 | NCBI WGS metagenome assembly ORJL01 (sample SAMEA104232317, study PRJEB22302) | groundwater metagenome | biome: forest; feature: aquifer; material: groundwater | place: USA | collected 2011-08-07 | depth 5.8 m | reverse complement strand
GCCCCATCCTCGCTACTGCGAGGGTGGGGGACGGAAGATTCCCGCCATCGTGGGCTCCTGGTGCGAGAATCCTTTCTCGCACCTCCCTCCGCGGGAATCCCTTCCCGCGAATCGCTCCGTACCGCGGACAATCTGCCCGTGATGCTCATTCCACACTTCCCCGCTAGAATGCCCCTCGAATGAACATCGAACGCCGCCAAGCTCGAATCCTCGCCATGCAAGCCCTTTGCCAATGGGACGTGCAAAAGGAGGAATCCCCGGAAGCCCTGCACGATTTCCTCGCCACCCACGCCGAGGACCGCGGCGGCATCCACCACGCCTCGAAACTCGTCCGCGCCTACTGGTCCTGCCGCTTCCGCATCGACGACGCGATCAACACGGCCTCGGCGAAATGGGATCTGGCCCGGATCTCCCCCGTCGACCGCAACATCATGCGCATCGCCATCGTGGAGACGCTGGAGAACCACGCCCCCATGAAAGTCGCGTTGGACGAAGCCATCGAGATCGGCCGCGCCTACGGCGGAGAAGAATCCCCGCGTTTTATCAACGGCGTCCTCGACCGCGTCATGAAAACGCTCTTCGAGGAACTCCCCCCGTTGAACGAAACCCCGTAGAATCCCGACTCGGTCGATCCGCCCCAGTCTCCCTCCTAGGGAGACGGTCAGGGTGAGGATTCTTCTCTTCTCCCCCTCTCCCTCCTAGGGAGAGGGGCAGGGGTGAGGGTTCTTCGGCTCAGTCGTCACGCAGGAGGTCGCATGGGTCTCTTTGATCGCTTCAAGAAAGGTCTCGCCCGCACGCGAGAAAAACTCGCCGCCGGCTTCCGCTCCATCCTGCGCATCGGCAAACGTATCGACCAAGAAACCCTCACCCGCCTCGAAGAGACCATGCTCTCCGGCGACTTCGGCCCCGCGACCACGACCAAGCTCATCGACCTCGTCCGCGCCGGCTGGAAGAAAGGCGAGATCAACGAAGAACAGGAAATCATGGCCTACCTAAAAACCCACGTCGCCCAGATGTGGCCCGAGACCGACCGAGCGATCAACTTCGCCCCGACCGGTCCCACCGTGATCCTCGTCGCCGGAATCAACGGCAGCGGCAAGACCACCAGCATCGCCAAGCTCGGCCAGTACTTCACCCAACAGGGCAAACGCGTCGTCCTCGGCGCCTGCGACACCTTCCGCGCCGCAGCCGTCGAGCAGCTTTCGATATGGTCCGAGCGCATCGGCGTGCAGATCGTCAAGCATCAACAAGGCGCCGACCCCGGCGCCGTCGCCTACGACGCCTGCGACGCCGCCGTCGCCCGCGGCGCCGACATCCTCCTCCTCGACACCGCCGGACGACTGCACACCCAAGACCACCTCATGCGCGAACTCGGAAAGATCCAGAAAGTCGTCGAGCGCAAGATCCCCGGCGCCCCGCACGAAGTGCTCCTCGTATTGGACGCCACCATCGGCCAAAACGCCGTCAACCAAGCAAGACAGTTCTCCCAACACGTCCGCGTGACCGGCATCTTCCTCGCCAAACTCGACGGCAGCGCCAAAGGCGGCATCGTCGTCGGCATCCGCGACCAACTCCACGTCCCCGTAAAATTCATAGGCCTCGGCGAAACCCCCCAAGACATCGAACCCTTCGACCCCGAAACCTTCGTCCAAGCGCTGTTCGAGGAAACGTAGAATAGGAGGGTGGCCCAGGTCCTCTGGACCTGGGGGACCCCGTGATTTGCGCTCATCTCCGTCTCCACCCTTCATCGCCCCCACGTCATGGGAGGTGGGCCACCCGCCCGCGACCCAGGTTGCGCCTGGCCGAGCCACCCAGCCCTGGGTGTCGGACCGAGGCTCCGATCTACGGAACTCAGTCTGGAGAAGCCACAAAGTCACGGTCGGTGTGTCGGTCGCGGTGGGAGCGGCGTGAAGTCGGGATTCTCCGCCAGGATGGCATGCCGCTTGCTAGTCTACTTTCTGGCTGGGCGCCTTGTTGCGCCGGGAGTGGGGTTTCGGGCCGTGGGGCGGTCCGATCGTCCCGTCGGTTCAGAACGCGCTTTAGTCGCGGAACTACCTTGGGTCAAACCGATCCCGAGTTTGCAATTCGTGGATCGCGGGTCCGGCATGTTGTAGGATTGGCCGCGCTGGTCGCGCCAGCAACGACAAAGTCAGCGAACTCAACGCAGGAGGACCAACGGATGCCTTGCAGCATTCGCACGACGATGGCCGTGGCCGCTGCGCTCGGCTTCACAGTGGAAGTGTGCATCGACGGCGTACAGGCGGATGGCGGGTCCGTCTTAGGATGGGGTCAGCATGTTTTCGGCGTCGACCTGAGTGGACCATACGTGGCTGTCTCCGCAGGCGGGCAACACAGCCTGGGTCTCCGGCCCGACGGCTCCATCGTGGCGTGGGGCCGTGACTTCCGTGGTCAGCTCCAGGTTCCACAGCCCAATACGGGGTTCATTGCTGTCGCGGCGGGCGGCGAACACAGTCTGGGTCTGAAGTCCGATGGCTCGATTATGGCGTGGGGAAACAGCGCTTACGGCAAAACCACCGTCCCGGAACCCAACACGGACTTCGTCGCTGTGGCTGCCGGGGACGTCCACAGCCTAGGCTTGAAGTCCGATGGTTCCATTGTGGGTTGGGGCGCCAATTTCGAGGGTGAGACAAACGTCCCCGCACCCAATTCGGGATTCGTTGCGGTCGCTGCAGGCGGCTATCACAGTCTGGGACTCCGATCCGATGGCTCCATCGCGGCGTGGGGAGACAACGAGTTTGGGCAAACCGACGTCCCCGAGCCGAATGCGGGGTTCATCGCCATTGCCGCCGGATACGCCCACAGCTTGGGGCTTCGGTCCGATGGTTCCATCGCGGCTTGGGGGTGCGGCAACGGTGGCGACGGGGGACAATGCTCCGTACCCGCGCCCAACACGGACTTCATCGCCGTTGACGCAGGCCAGGCACATAGTTTGGGCGTCAAGGCTGACGGCTCCATCGTCGCTTGGGGGTGGGGTGAGGATGGACAGATTAGCGTACCCTCGCCTAATGAAGGCTTCGTCGCCGTGGCCGGTGGAGCAATCCACAGTCTGGGACTTAAGTCCGACGGTTCCGTGGTGGCCTGGGGATGCGGTGACGGGTATGACTTTGGACAATGCAATGGTCCTGCTCTCAATTCCGAGTTCATTTCGGTCGCAGCAGGCGGTGACCACAGCCTGGGTCTCAGGTTCGATGGATCAATCGCTGCGTGGGGAGACAGCTACGATGGGCAGACCGACGTCCCGCTTCCCAATAGTGGATTCATTGCCGTCGCCGCCGGTGAGTATCATAGCCTGGGGCTGAAGTCCGACGGATCCATCGTGGCCTGGGGCTGTGGCCCTCCGTACCCCTTCAATGCCGGACAGTGCGACGTTCCGACGCCCAACACGAACTTTATCGCTATCGCCGCGGGCTACAAACACAGCATGGCCCTCCGGGTTGATGGTTCCGTCGTCGTCTGGGGAGACAACAGCGCCAATCAGGGGTACGTTCCAAGCCCCAACAAGGGGTTCATCGGCATCGCCGCAGGCGGCTACCACAATCTTGGCCTCAAGGCCAATGGTTCCGTCGTGGTCTGGGGTTCCGGCTGCAACGTCCTTCCTGCGCCGAATTCTGACTTTGTCGCGGTCGCATCCGGCTTGCAGCACTGCTTAGGCCTCAAAGCGGACGGCTCCATTGTTGCGTGGGGGTACAATGCTCACGGGGAGGCCGACGTTCCCGCGCCCAACATGGGTTTCGCCGCCATCGCCGCCGGGGGGTATTACAGTCTGGGTCTGAAGTCCGATGGCTCTATCGTGGCGTGGGGATCGAACATTTTCCATCAGGCCTCAGTTCCCGCGCCCAATACGGATTTTGTGGCCGTCGCAGTTGGCCACGTCCAAGGCGTTGCGATCCGGGGAATCCTCGCGCCAACACCTGCGCGGGACAACCAGTGCGCGGGCGGACTGAACGCCGGACACGCCTGCACGCGACACACCGACTGCCCCGACGGCGCATGCCAACTGAAGAATCGGTTCATCAGCGCGACGCCGCCTGCGTCGGCCACGTCGCACGGGATCAAGATCGGCATTGTCGGGCTGGACGTGAATTCCGTGACGACGCCGAGCAACTATGCCGGGACGGTTCGCTGGGCGAGTGCGCCTTCCGTGAACGTCGGTGACGGCGTATCGCCGGAGTTCAACGCGTCGAAAGTGCAATGTGCGTTCGCGTCGCAGGATTGGAATGCGGTGGGACCGGTGCACTTCTATGGCGACGTGATTGTTCCGCAGTCCTCATATGCACTGTCGGTGTGTACTGAGGCGGGCGGACCTTGCTCCGCGCCGTTGCGTGTCGACACGGCCAAGTGGGGAGACATCATTGTACCGCTAGGCGTGACGAATTTTCTGGACATCACGTCGATTGTGGCGAAGTTCCAGGGGAATCCTTTGGGGCCGAGCAAGACGTGGACGAAGCTCGTGGAGCCGGTCAACCCGGCGACGGCGGTGACCTTCCAGGACGTTTCGGCGGGCGTGGCGGCATTCCAGGGGAAGGCGTACAAACAAGTGTTCTCCACGCCGCCGTCGGTGTGTCCGTAGTCCCGGAGACCAGCACACCGGCGAAGCGGAATCAGGACAGAGAAGAAAGGTTCGCACAGCGGACCCTACCCCCTGACCTGTTCGCGTGAATCCTGCCCATCCGGACCTCCTCGGGGGCGATGGGTCGAGCGTGTGCAGTGATTCGACGGCCCCGCTGACGCGATGAGATGTCCGCGCGATTTGTTGGGCCATGGCGACGTTCGTCGGTCGTTCCTGAGCACGGGTTCCGCTGGAACCTGGACCCATGCCACCCAACGCCGTGAACCTAACGGCGTTTGAGCCAGGTAGGGCGGGCTTTGCCCGCCTCTTATTCGCGACCGCGTAGGGCGGGTCGTACTCAACTCGCCATTCTGATCGCCGCGTTTCACGGACGGCTCCGACCCACGCTTTCCATTCGCCCGCCCCCAAACAAATTCCTACATTCCCGCTCGACCCGCCACGGTTCGCGGTGTATAGTTAGGTATGTGTTCGTATCACGAAAACCGCCACGCCCGCACGCCTCCGCCGCCCGTTTTCCGCCCCGCGATCGCCAGTGCCACACCGTGGCACCGCAAAAACATCAAATATACCAAACGAACCCACTTTCCACCCCCACTTCCAAACGAACATGCACAACGCACAAAACCCGCCTTCGTCGCGTCCAAACGCATTCCGTTCGCCGGAATTGGGTGCCCCATCCTCGCCCCAGCGAGGGTGGGGGACGGACGAACGTTTGGCGAAGTCCCCGCCGGTCACCGCGCCGACGATCGCCGCCGCGCCGTTCCCGTCACCAGCAGCATGAACAACATGGGGATCATCCCAATGGTACCGCACACCGGACCGGCCCCCGTGGTGAGCTCCTCAAGCTCGCAGCCGTCGTCGTCCACCTCCACGCCCTCCGGCGATTCTCCGCACACGTCGATATCGTCCGATACGCCGTCACCGTCTTCGTCATCATCTCCCGCCGCGTCATCGTCATCCGCACCGGCCCCCCCACCGCCGATCGCGTCACGAATCGCCGTCTGGAATTCCGGGATCATCACCGACGCCAGCAACGTAAAGCTCGCGTCGCACTGCGGATCCTGCGGACAGACCAGCGCCCGGAAGCACGCACCATCCTGGAAGATATCATCCGCCCCCTGGTCCGAGCTCAGCACGCCTTCGACGAGACCGGTTTCGGGATTCACGATCGGTCCGCCGGAGTTACCGGCAATGATATCGAAGTCAGCCTCGAACCCGAAGTCGACGATGGCCTGCACCGTCGCGTTGTCAGAGAACTTGATCGGCAGTCCCGCCCCGAACCCGATGGCAACGACGCTTTGTCCCTGGGCGATCACGCCCTCCGACCGCACTCCGACCGGCGTTCGACCCGTCACCGCCCGGTCCAGGCGAACGACCGCCCAGTCATTGGCCGTGTCCGCGACGTTGACCAGGCCGAGAACCTCGGTCGCGCGATAGACCTGGTCCGCCGAAAACGTCACCGGATTGACGCCTTCCTGCTTCACGGCGTAATCAAAGACGAAGTAGATCGTTTGCAGATCGGTACGCACGCCGTTCTCGTCGAGACAATGCCCGGCCGTGATGACGATGTCCGATCCAACCAGCGTCGCCGTGCAACTCGCCGCCGTGGGCTGATCGCCGAAGCGTTCACCAGGACATAGCGGACTGTATTGCTCGGCCAGCGTTTGCGCAGCAACGGTAAACGAACCATCGGCGTTCGCGGTGAGCATGTCCGTACCGATCTGCGCCGCGACGGAATCGCCGATCGCCTGCAGCGCGGGCGTCGTCGCGAAATAATCGGCGCGATCATCCGGGGGACGAATGATGCGCGGCGTGCGATTCACCTCCGCCTGTGCCATCGGCGCGCACGCGGCGATGAGTACAACCGTCCGCCTCATCCACGAGCTCCGCCGGCCTCTGACATTCGACATTCGACGATCCTTCCCCACTCGACAGTTCCAGTTCCACCTCGACCACCCGTCCTCATCCGAACGTCGTACGCACGACGCCAGCGAACTGACGGGGCATGGTACTGTGGTGCGGTCGGGACTCAAGGAACGCTCAACGGTCAGGTACCCCCGGGTGAGGGTGCAACGATGAATTCGCCGCGACGTCGCAGACTGCTCACCACGCCCCGCCGCACGGTATCCCCGATTCGACCAGCCTCACTGTCGCGATTACAATCCCCGGTGTGTCGTCACGCCGACACGACGAAGTCCGGGCGGCCCTGCGTTCGGACCCGCCAACCGGGTGGTCCACCCCTCTCGGCGCAATGGATGGAGCACCTCGCCTCGGAGACGACACAGCCAAGGAACGCAGCCAAGAACTCGAACGAAAAGGAGTGCAATATCATGAGGAATCACCTAGCGAATCCATGGAACGCCGTCAAAAGAACTTTCGCCGCCGTCTTGCTCGTCTACGGTGTGGGAACGACCCTCGCCGCCGACGAAGACTTCGCCACGATGGTCACACGCATGCAACAGGAGAAACCAACCTTCGCCAAGCGTCATGCGGAGTTGCTGGCCGAGCGCTACGACCTCACCGACCGCCCGGCGCAGGGCGTCACCATGTCGCGCGGGAAGCCGGTGCAAGAAGGAGTGCGCGTGCGGCTGCCCAAGGACATGACCTGGGAAAAGCTCGCCGCCCTCTCGCCGGACGACATCAAGAACAAGGCCCTCTGGCCGCCGGGGTTTTTCCCGCTGCCGCACCCCCATCATGAAGCGGGCGGCATGGTCTTCCCGCAGCCGCTGATCGACGAAACCAAACGCCAGACCGGGCGCGACCTCACCCGCTTCGATCTCGACTTCGACTTTCCGCAACATCTCCTGCCCGAGTTCCCGGCGCCGATCTACCTGACCACGCGACCCGACCTTGGCGATGTGTCACGCGGACAGCTCGTCACGCTCGGCAACTTTCATGATCTGTTCAAGGACGTCCTCAATCCGAAACAGATCGAAGGCTTGCGGCTGCTGGTTACGCCCTTCCCGCAGGCGCAGTTCAACGCAACCGCGGATCGGCGCAGCCTCCTGGCCCATCAAGGCGTGGCCTGTTTCGACTGTCACGCCAACGGCCACACGGATGCGGCCACGCACACCGTCGGCGACATCCGCCCCAACGAGCACCGTCATCGCATCGATACGCCGACACTCCGCGGCGTGAACATCCAGCGCCTCTTCGGCTCGCAGCGAGCGATGAAGAGCGTGGAAGACTTCACCGAGTTTGAGCAGCGTGCCGCTTACTTCGACGGCGACCCCGAGCAGGCGCAGCGGAAAGGCGTCAACATTCTGGAACGCGGCAGTCAGGTGCATTTCATGGCCGAGTTCCAATCCCTGCTCGACTTCCCGCCCGCGCCCAAGCTCAACATCCTTGGCCGGCTCGATCCCGCCAAAGCAACCGAAAGTGAGATGCGGGGGCAGGGGCTGTTTTTCGGCAAGGCCCAGTGCGCCCCCTGCCACACCCCGCCGTACTACACCGACAACCTCATGCACAACCTGCGGGCGGAGCGTTTCTTCAAGGAAACCATGATCAACGGACGCCTCGCGTCCGCCGATGGCCCGATCAAGACGTTCCCGCTGCGCGGCATCAAGGACTCTCCGCCCTACCTGCACGACGACCGGTTGCTGACGCTGGAGGACACGGTGGAGTTCTTCAGCCTCGTCTTGGAACTCAAGCTGAGTGAACAGGAAAAGAAGGACTTGGTCGCGTTCCTGCGAACGTTGTAGGAGATCCCGCGAGGACGGCGCAAAGGCACGCGGTGGATTCGTCGCTCCCGGATTCGAGGAGCACCCAACACGGGCGACCGGCAGGCGTGCGGGCTTCCGTAGCTCGGCGCAGTCCATCAACGACCCTCGCGGCGGTGAAAATGGGGCGACCGTGCGCGGGGATTCCTGATTGCAAGACTCTCCCTGGTCTGGTAATCTCTCGTGAGAATGGGCAATTCTCTGCCCAAAGGGCTGAAAGCACGGCGTTTCCGAAGCCTTGGGTTCACGGGAGGGGAGTCATGTCATCAGGGTTTCCGCGGTCATCGGCGGATTGTGGCGGGGCTGATGTTCGCTGGGGCGGCTCCGTTCGTCCACGCCGTGATCGTGATCGACAATTTTGGCACAACTCAACTCTAGGGCGCCTCAGGTGGCTCTGGATTCATCGCATCCTCTTCCACGGTGGCGACCGGAGCCGATGCGATGGATCCGTAACGGTTTCTGGCGGCCGATCAGGCGGATTGCACCGGCGGGCTACCCCGACGAGAACCGTGATGAAACAACGCCGACTAGGTAAGACACGGAACTTCGCAGCGATTCTCATCATGGCTGCGCCTTTGGTTTGGGGACTTGGCATTCCGTCGCCAGCCTTTGCCGATTGCGCCGGCGACAACGGTTGCTGGTGCGGCGACGGCAACTGCCCAACCCTTGGCTGCTGCGGCAGGGATGGACAGCGCCAGTGCTGCACAGGTTGCTTTGACTCGGATTGCAATACCGCGTGCGATGCAGGTTACGTCATAGAAGCAGACGCACTTTGCCATACCCCCTGCGTTGTTCGAAAGGGTTGTTCGTTCCCCTTCGGTGACGGGAACTGCCCCACGCTGGGCTGCTGCGGCGGGGTGGGGGAGCGCCAGTGCTGCGTCGGCTGCATCGGTTCGGATGCGCCGTCCGCGTGCGCGCCGGGTCTCACCTACGGGTTGGGCTTCTGCGAGCGCCCTCGCACAATCGGAGAAGACTGCGGCCCCGCCTTTCCGTGCAAGGATGGGTTGCAATGCATTCCGTTCCTCCAGACGTGCTCTCCTCAAGCCGGCGAAGCAATCCTCGACCGAGATTCGTGTCTCGCTTTTTACAGCGCGGAAGTCCACCAGGGGGCCATCGACGCGAACCTGACGTTGAACTTCGGCATAACCTCGGGCGCGGCCGTAGTCGCGGGCGCCTCCTATGAGCTTGGCAACGTCTACGGGCAGAATGGAAAATACGGCTGCTACCTGACGTATTGCGTGGGAGCGGAGACGGACGTGGCGATCGGGTCGGCGTTCTGTGCCGGCCTCACCAGCGACTATGTTGCGTTTGCGGGTGATTCATTCGTAATCGTCGAATCCGGTGGCGAGATCGTAGAACTCACGACCTCGCAGAACTATAAGAATGGAGACTGCTTCATTTCGGACCCGTCCCCGCCATGCCTGAACGGCACCGCCGATTGCTTGGGTGTCGGCGTCGGCATCCTTCCGTTCTCCGTGGGGGCCTACCAATGCACCACCATCGTGCTCACGGTGATCGGCAGTCAACCGCCAACCGCACGCTGCAAGGACGTTACGGTGTGCGCCGACATCAACGGTTCTCACGCCAACGCCGACATCAACAACGGTTCTTCGGATCCGGACGGAGACGCCCTCACCACGAGCCAGAGCCCGGCTGGACCGTACGCCATCGGCTCACGTTTGGTGACGCTCACTGTCACCGACGGCAATAACGAATCCTCCATGTGTAGCGGCGAGGTGGTCGTCGAGGATTGCACGCCGCCGGTGGTGACCAATCCGGCGCCGATCGCGGCGTGTCATGACAACATGCAGCTCGCGCTCGCCGCGGCAGGCGGATCGGTGACACAGGCGGCGAGCGACAATGTGGGGATCAGTCTCATCACCTTCCTCCCATTGCCCGCGGACCAGACTTGCGAAGTCACGTTTGAGATGGAAGCGATCGACACGTCGCAAAACCACAGCGCGCCGGTCCCGTTCGCGACCATGATTGATCCCACCGCGCCGACGGCCATGTGCAACGCGACGGATCTACCCTACGAGGTCGGCGAAAACTGCGAGGCGTACGTTCAGTTTACAGGGATGATTACGGACAACTGCTGCGTCGACCGCGATTCCGTGATGGTCACAGTGACGAAGACCAGCGGAACGGGCACGGTGACGTTCAATCAGGCCACGGACTGCATGATTGTCTATGCGCCCATCTCCGACAACCCGGACGCGAACGATCCGGACTACAAGGTGAACGTATCCTGCGCCATCGAAGTGTCGGGCGTCACCGAATGTCGTGTGGATCTGAAAATCGAATTGACCGGCTCGGACTGTTGTGGCAAGCCGCTGGCGTCGGCGTGCATGGACACGGCCACGGTTGTGGACAAGATCGCGCCGATCATCGGAAACCCTTCGCCGCTGGCGATCTGCTATCCCGATCCGCTTTCGGCCGCGATGGAGGGGAAGGACGCGGTCCTCGCGGCGGCGCGCGACAACTGCACGCGGCACGATTTCCTGACGGGAAACGCCCTATTGTCCAGCCAGGAGTGCGCAACGACCGTTCTCGCCACCGTGACCGACTTGTGCGCGAACAAGTCGATGACAGTCGAATTGCCCACTTTCATCGACAGCGAAGCACCTGTGGTGATGTGTCCGGATGATCTCATCGTCGAGTGCGGCGACCCTTATGAACCCGGAACGGCGAGTGCGACGGACAACTGCACGCTCAATCCGCCCGTCGACCTGACGGTGACGGAGTTCCCTGGGAACTGTCAGGCGGATGGCGGCATAGTCGCGGGAGGGGTGTCGCCGCCGCCGAAGCTGACCATCGAGCGAAAGTTCGGCACAACGGACAACAGCACTGCGGTGACTGCGGGTACCGACGAGAATCCCTGTGACAATCTGGCGTCTTGCGTTCAGCGCATCTTCATCATCGACACCACGCCCCCGGTGATCACGCATTGCCCGGGACCCATCACCGTCAAGCGCGGCGACAAGTTCTGCAATGACGACGTGAAACGCTGGCTGGACAGCTTCACCGCCGAGGACAAGTGCGCAAGTGTGGAATTGACGAACGACGCTCCGGAATGCGGTTTCCCTGCCGGGAAGACGAGCACGGTCACGTTCACCGCGAAAGACGAATGCTGGCTTATGTCCCAGTGTACATCGACGATCACGGTGGAGCCGCTGGAGCGCGTGGCTAGTGATCAGAAGGGAAGTCTGTTGGTCTTCTCCAAGGTGGAGATCAAGTGGAATGCCCAGGGACAGTTGATCCAAGACGCATTCTTGGATATCAGCAATGACGCCGATCGAGGCGGCGTAGATGTGCAGGCGTATTTCATCAATGGCGACATGCAGCTTGAGCAGATCGTCGATTCCAGTTCGGGCGCGATCCTGCAAGACTTCGAGCCAGGGTGGAACACGGCGGACTGCCGATTCCACTTGACCAAGAACCAGCCGCACTTCTGGTCCGCCGCGCGAGGCAGCAGCAAGTGTCAGCCGTTTGTCGTTCTTGATGAAGACGGTCCGGGGCGGTTGGATCTCGACGCCAGTGACGGGTCACGCATTCTGCGCGGCTTTGTGGTGATGTGGGCCGTGAAGTATCACGACCCGCGGTTCAATGCCAATCCGAATGCGCCCGGGTATTGGCAGGAGATTCGATGGAATGATCTGAAGGGCGACGCGTTGTTGGTGAACTACGCACAAGGTTGGGCGTGGGAGTACAACGCGTATTCCTACCAGGCCCATTGCGGCGCGACGGGCGAGGCGCTTCTGGATTGCACATCGTTCGACGCAAACGGAACGTGTTGCACGGCCGAAGTCATACCCGGACGACTGGGCATGGACGGCTTCGAGTATGACGTGAACTTTGACCAACTCTTGCTCGATTTCTACGCCTCCGGTTCGACGGCGCTTTCCGGCGGCGGCGTGAGCGTGATGGTGGACACCGATCTGACTTTGCATTCGATGGACATCGACGTTCGCCAGGACGGAGACGGCCCGATCCTCACCAAGGCGGATTTCGAGATCTACAATGAGAATGAGAGCAAGTTCTCCGGACCGCGGCGCTGCATCTGCTGCTGGGATCAGACGCTCTTGAGCAACTATGTATGGAATGTGTCGATCCCCAATCATTTCCTACGGGAGAAGCTCGGGACCGACAAGGGCGTCGCCCGCATCGACGGTGTGTGCAGCGACGACTGCGACTATCTCGAGACCTGCGGCATTCCACGCGGCAGACTTCGCCCGGCGCATACCTGCGGCGGCGGATCGGACCTGGACATCGTCGACAGTTTCTCAACGCCCTTGCTCGGACTGGCGGCGAAAGTCCTGACCTTCAGCGGTGCTCGTCAGAACCGCGAATGGTCCGGAACGAACTTGCACGGTTTCGACACCGAGCGATCGATCCTGCGCTACGACGTGTCGGCGGGCGACCACGAACTTCTCAGAGGCCCGCGAAAGCGATAGACCGTTCGGAGGAGGTGGCGGAGGGCGTAGGACTCGATAGAGTTGCGGCGTCCACTCCGGGGAGTGTCCGGACGCCTGGTGGGTCCCGCGGCCTTCAAAGCCGTTGAGGTGCCATTCACGTGGCACCTGGTGGGTTCGATTCCCATCCACTCCCGTGCCTTCCGGTGCGCTTCGGTTCGGTGGTTTTCCCCTATTTTCTCGAATAAGGCGCCCGTCGCCGCGCTTCCGCACGCGACTGAAAACGAGCCGCGAGCGCCAGCGACCGGCTCTACTTCCTCGGTGGCGCGTAACCGCCAACAAGCGGTCTGCTTCCCCCCTTGCCAAGGAGGGACCGAGGGAGGTCTCTCGCCCGCTCCGTCTCACACGGACCGCGAAAAGCCATCCTGCACTCAACCTGTTTTCCGCTGCAGCTTGGCACCGGGTGACTTACACTATGATTTGGCTTGCAGCACTATTCAGGAGCTTCTCATGCGAGTCGTGACCTTCGTCGTCCTGTTCGCGGCATCAGCTTCCACTGCCTTCGCCCAAACCGGGCCGACCGTCGGCAACGTCCGCGCCTCGCAGCGCAACGACGGCTCGCGGCGGGTGGACATCCGTCATGACATCGCCCACAACGCGGCCTGCACCGTTTGGCCGGTGCTCAGCGGCGACGGCGGCGTCTCGCGGAGCTCGTGAGCGTCTCTCATCTGAAAGCGCCAAGAGCCAACTCAACCATGCTTGGCTGTTCGATTGCCATCCTGGCATGCCCGGGCATCGTCCGCGCGGATGTGCCCAAGGGTTCCACTGTGGGATGGAGATCGGGAGTTGTTCACGCGGATCACCCAAACAGACTGAACGACCAGGACGGCGACAGTGAATACTTCGAAGGGCCGGGTCGTGTTTTCGCGCCCGCCTGCCCGGAGACGGGGTCGTGCTGCGCCGTTGGGTACCGCCCCGGATGCACCGATGTGCATTGCTGCGAGCTCGTCTGCGCCTCGGACTCGTTCTGCTGCACGGGGGAGTGGGATGAAGAGTGCGTGGTCGCGGGCTACCGGTTGTGCGGGGATCTCTGTCGCTTCCGTCCGTGTGTCGGCGCATAGGCCGGAACCTACAATGGCGCGTCCTCCGGTGTTGGTGAGGGGAACCCGGATTGCGACAACACGCTCTCCTTTACGTTCATCTTCTACTTCGGCCCCGTCCAATTTCGCAGCGTGGCCACCGTCGATTCGATCGGCAACGTGTCCGGTTCCGTTTCCGGTGCCACGATGTCAGGAACGTTCAATTCCACCGATTGCACGGCCTCGGGGACATGGGTCTGCGCCGGGATTTATTCCGGCGCTTGGAACCTGACGCGAAGCGCTTCAGGCCCGTGCTTCGCGCCATCCCCGGACGAGCAACCGCGGCCCGATCAAGACTTGCAACCTGGCAACACGGTTACGCTCGATCACCTCTGGCAGTGGGACGACACTGTCGGTCGCTTCGTCGATCCCGGTTCCACCGGCGTCACGATCAATCCGAATCTGCCGATCTACCTCCTCACCCGCGGCTGGGACGGTTCGCTCGACGGGCACACCTGCGGCAGTGTGATGGACAGCATTGACGGCGATGAGGGCGTGACCTGCTCAGACCTCGGCACCGATCACAATAAACCGAACTTCGCGATGTCGTCTGTCGGTGCTGCGATTAGGCGAGTCAAGCCGGACGCCAACCTGGTTGCCTGGGACTGGGCGGAAGCCGCGAACCCAGACTCCCACTGCCTTGCTGATGCAGCCTTGCAGCAACTGAAAAAGGACCCCAGTCGGTGCGTCGATGCAACGGGGCGTACCAACCTATTTTGCGCCGCGTTCGCGACCGCCCGCGCGGTGCATTCGTTTCTCGCGGACGCGGCGGCTTCCGCCAGCCACGTTCAAGAGCAAGGCTCGGCGTTGGCAGACGCTATTCGAAAGTACATCGGCGACCATGGCGCTTTTGGGTCGCAGCTTCATCTGATCGGAAAGTCAGAGATTGTCCCGGCGGTAGTTGAAGTTGAGCGATTCTCCGTTTTGTCCGATGCACGGCCTCTTGCAATCTACGCCGCTCTCGATTCTCCGACAACCTCGTTCGCCTCGACGTCCAGTTTGGCTATGAGCTTGGGCATCAGCTTGTAGCCTCGCACGCGGCGGAACTGTTTCTCCGCTGCCAGCAGGCCCGCAGCGGTCCAGCGCAGACGCATGTCGCCGGATCGCCAGCGCTTCACCCGGCCGGCCACGTCCGTCGCCACGCTCAGCGCACTCTCAATGAGGTTCGTACCTTGGAAGCTCTTCCGCAGTTCATCGGGGAGTCCCAGACGATGAAGCGTCAACGGCGAGCTCCCGCCTTGGTCGCCCGCCGCCTCGAGCCCCTCACGCAGCGACTCCGCCGCGGAAGGATTGATTCCCTCCAGCCAATCCACCGTCTTCTCCAGCTGCGCCTTGGCTTGATCGAAGTTCTTCATCGCATAGGCCGTGCGGATGCGCTGATCGGCGCTGCCCTGATATTCCAGCGGCAAGAGTTCTTTCACGTTGCGGCGCTTGTGCAAGTGGCAACGCTGCACCGGCGACGAATCCCCGAACGTCTGGCGGACCGCCTTGCGCAGCGCTTTGCCGCCGTCCAGCACGATCAACATTCGCTGTGTGGTATTCAGCCCGCGCTCGATCAATTCATCGAGCAGATGCTGCACCACCGTGCTGTTCTCCGTGGCTCCTTGCACCAGACCCAGGATGTGCTTTTTCCCCTGGAAATCCACGCCCATCGCCACCACCACGCACTCGCCGTACAGATACTTGCCGTCGATCAGCAGCACGGCCAGACGGCCCAGCTCGTCGATCCGCCGTTCGCACAACTTCTGCAAAAAACCCTTCGTGGTCGCCACCAACTCCCGACTCACGGCGCTCTTGCTGATTCCATAACCCTCGGTGAAGTCGTCGATGGCCTGTTCATACTTGCGCGTGCTGACGCCGCGAATGAGCTTCTTGCAAATGCTGGTCTCGCGCCGCGGCGGCGACTGAAATCGCTGATAACTGCTGAGAGGTACTTCGTGGCCGTCCTTGTCGCGGACTCGCGGCTTGGTCACCTTCACCTTCTTGCCCGCCAGCACCACGTAGCCCGGCTGCTGCGCCCATCGCGTCGGCGTTCGATTCGCGTCGTGCTTGCTCTTGGGTCCGGCCAGCGACTCGACCTCCGCGTCCATCACCGCCTTCATGATCAACAGCCCCGCTTGTCCGGTCAGTCGCTCGATCTCCGAACCGACGCCGCCGATCACCTCGGCCAACGTGACCGGCCATTCGACGCTCACACGCCCGCCCAACACCTCTGACTTGTCGACCACCTGCGGACCCCTGGCCCGACCCGCCCCCTTCCGATACTCTCCGGCCATTGCGGTTCTCCTTTATGCAAACCTTTGAACTTGCGGAGCCTACCACCGTGGCAGGCTCCGAAGGAGAACCGCTCTTTTTCAACTATCCACGGGACATGCTCGGCACCCTTCTTAGTCCGGGGACTTTCGCGATCTACCTGGGTCCGGACGGCTGGGTGTCGCCCTCGTGGGCGGGTGGCGTCGGTGAGTGTTTCGAGTTCAGAGCCAATTACGTGCCCGGCGACGAACTCTTTCTGACGACTGGCACACAAGTCATCTGGAACTGTTGGACCTACTGGTCCGGCGTCGAACTGGGCCTGGACACGGCCGGTTGCCCGGCGAACGACTGCAATGAAAACTGCCAATCGGACAACTGCGACATTCTGATCGGCCAAAGCCAGGATTGCAACCAGAACGGAGTACCCGACAAGTGTGACCTCGCCTCGGGTAGCAGCTCGGATTGCGACGCAAACTTAGTTCCCGATGATTGTCAATCGGACTGCAACGGCAACCACATCCTCGACAGTTGCGATGTCGCCAATTGCCCAGATTATCCAATGCGGACATTGCAAACGGTGGAGAAGTTACGGAGCGTCTATGACGCAAAGACAAGTGCGAGCCATGCTCCTCAAGCATCCTTTCGGGCCAGCAGCGCGATGCGATCAATTTGCTCCCGCCAGTGCTCGAAAGTAATCAGGTAGCAAAGAACATGGAATGCATAGGTTTCCCGATGCGCGGCGCGCAACCTATCGATCACACTCTCGACAAATGGGCGCCCGAACATCTCAACTCCGAGCGAACGGGCGGAAAGTAGTCGTTCCCGGATTGCGGCAAAGAATGCACTGCCGGCCAAAACTTTAGATCTCTCACCGTGAAGCGTATGACCGCCCGTCCGCGACATCTTGGCCATTGCGCGCAAGGTAGCTCCGCGACCCAGGCGATAAACATTGTTAAGTCTTGCGAGTGCTGGTATTCGCTGCAACGGCAATAACTCCCACCCGTTTACGGGGAGCCAATAGACTTGCGGGCAGTAGCGTCGGATGAGTTCAACGTGCAGTCGGTTGTGGTGACCCACCGGGCGCGGTAACCTCAGATTCGACCGCGTGACAATGGGGCTTTCCAACGTATGGTATCTATGGTACTCGTGCGGCTCACGGGCTCCCAACATCCAACGCACGAAACGCTCGTAGAGATAGTATAGGTCGATCACCAACGAACCATCATCAGCAACGCTGGCAAGACGATTGAAGACCTGGTCATGGCGTTTCATAAACTCCGCAGGTACGGAGGCGTCGCGCCAAGGTAGTTTGTTGACGCCTCCCAGTTTCCCATGCAAAACGGCCCGAGCCCTGTCCAAAGAGCATCCATGCGTGCGCGAGACCGTGCGATTGTAGAAGTAGGGCCGAAAAAGTTCGCCACCACCATGACCCCAGAGCAAAATGGCCCTGGGGTCGAATTGGAACACCGGGGCGATCGCGTAAGCAGCGCTTAGGTCGCCGTTTCGATAGAATGTCAGCATGTCAAGGTTTTCGAAGAAGTCTTCTGTCGACGGCATAACCACCGGTCGGATTTCGTGTGTCACACCAAGGCACGCAGCAACGCGCTTGGCATACCTAACATCAAGATGATCTTCCGTGCCGACTGTGACAGCTTTCAAGCGTTCCACTGGGTACAAGGAAAGTAACATTGAGAGCCCGGCGCGGCTGTCGATGCCGGCAGTCAATTGGACATTCATCGCATCCTTGTTGGCAGCGATAGAGGCGACGCGCTGGCGAAGCCCCTCGATCATTTCGTCAGTCAGTTGTCGGCAGCCCCGCATGTCTCCATGAACAAGTGGTTCGCCTTCGGGCATGATACTGGCGACTTTCCTGGTTACAACCTGATTCTTCCATCGAACGACCAGCATCGGATCGCTTGAGCTGAGACCGCGAAGGAGGCAATGCCCGCCGATCGACGAGTCGGTTATCAGTACCGATGCGAGAGACACAGGATCTATGTCCAGCGGGCAACATCCCGTCGCCACCAAGGGGATATCGTGAGTGGAGACAAATAATCGATCACCCGATGCAAAATAGCGGAAGGTCCGACGCCCCATTGTATCAGAGACTATTGTCACTTCGCCGCCTTGCGATACGAGGATCGCCCCAAAGGATCCGTCCATGAGGCGCACCGCATCCACCCCGTCGCGCTGCCAAACTTGGATCACATGTGAGGCCGCGTCCGTAAGACGGTGCTCGCCGTAAAGTTCTCCGTAGACCAGCACCGCACCCTGATCGGTGATACATTGGCTAATCAGCGGTACGCGAAGACCCTCTTCAGGACCAGAGTAAAGCCAGCTCCCCATAGGGCCCACATCGGTCCTCACCGTCCAAGTAAGCCGTTTTCTCAATGATGGGGTCTGGATCTCCAAAATACGAAGCGCTTTGCCTAGAGTGTTATTACGATCTTGTGAACTGCCCCCAAAGATGGCCAGGCATGTGTACATGTCTTGTCTCCGGCGAATGGTTCCCGAGATATCTCCAAATCTTGTGGATGACGCATGGTCCGGCGGCTTGTCGTTTGACGCCATCGGCGACCACAGCGCCGGCGAATCCGCCCGCGATGGCGACGCCGCTCCTCATGATGAAGCTGAGGGCGGGATCGACGGCCCCCTAGTCCGCGTAGTAGATGCCTTTGGCAACGCGAACCTTGACGCGCGGCGTCAAAACGGAAGCAGCAGCCAAGCCGTCCTGCAAATCAGCGAAGGCGTCGGTCCACGACGCCCCGTCGTTAGCGCCGACCGCAGAATCGTCGACGTACACGACCGCAACTCCCGCAGAGGTTTCCCCCGGGACGCAAACACATTTGCGTCGCCGAGCGGTCGCAACGTCCGCGCGGGCGGCTTGGGCAAAGACCTGCCGTCAGCCCAAGCGCTCCGAGGCGCCAGGTTCCACCCAGAAAACACTAGAACGAGTACGAGGTTAGATTTCGATGGCCCCACCCCGAAACGTGCTCGCAGAATCATAGCAGAGTTCTCCCCTAGATAGGTCTGTTCGCCCATCCCTCTTCTGTTTCGTTTCGCGGGGACCGATCTGACCTTCTATCCTATCTGGTGATTAGCCAGGATTCAAGAGGCGGGTGCCCCATCCTCGCCACTGCGAGGGAGTCACGGACTTCACGATCGACGCCGGGGGGCGGAAGATGGTCCGCGACGCGTGGGCTGCTTATCGGTGACGCGGTAGTATGCGAGGCCATGTCCAGAAAACGATCCTTGGAAGCTGACGATCAACCGCCGATCCGTGAACCTGAGCAACCGGCGATCTTCCGTAGCGTCGACCGTGACGACTCGCCGGGTCGATTGCCGACGCCGGGGGATTACAAGCCGGTGATTCTCACTGACCGCAAGCAACGTTCGGGCTTCCACCTCAAGACCAGCCGGGGACGGCGGTAGGCTCATCGCCGAGCACAGGGGCGGCTACTTGCTGCGGATTATGGCGGAGTCGGGGCAACGGGCGGGACCGGGCAAACGTGACACGATGTCACTATTGGACCTAGGCATCACCCGCAGGCAATCCTCGCGCTGGCAGGCGATTGCAAGCGTCCTACGCCGCGTCCCGCATCCGGAGGTCCGCAGTCCTGCCGCGTCGTTTGCGTGCGTCTCCGCGCGGCTAATGCGTTCGTAGGGTGAACGGGGACGGCGTTGGGTTCCCGGCCATTCCAGTCCCGTGACCGGCGACCGTGGGATGAGTTCTCCGTCGAGTGCCACCAGCCTGGCACCGACTACCCAGAATTCGGGATTACTACCCGGAATGAGGTGAAGATGGTGCAATTGGAACAACGCTTGCAATGTCCAAACGGCATTACTACGCTAGAGAACGCGGTTGCAGTCTACGGGACGGCGGCTGAGGCATTTTTGCCAACGTGAATGTCGTGGGTTCGAGTCCCATCACCCGCTTTCTTGACGGCCGTGGTCTAGAAGCGACAGTGGCGTCCAACTTTCGACGCGAGCGCGAGTGACGACGCGCGCCTGCAGCCCACATTACGTCAAGGGCAACGCGCCTCATTGACGCGCCTCGTCAACACCGATCGACTGTGGACTTCGACTTCGTCCAGGTCAGGATAAGCCGAAACGGGAACTGCCGTTCCACGGACGCACCGTCTAGTCCCGCCTGGTCCGCGAGGTCTGCGAGTTCCGCCGCCCCGAAAGCGGCGCGAACCGAGCGCGGACCGTCGACGTGAACGAGCCTGGACCGGGTCAGCACGCGGGTCACGAGCCCCGTGAGTGCCCAGGCGGGCCACGATCTTGCCAAATCCCCTATGACGACTCCGCGCCGGGCGACCCGGGCGGCTTCGCGCAGGAGGTCGACCGCATCGGTCGCCCCGAAGTGATGGAGAAAGAGAGAACTCGTCACGACGTCCACACTGTTGTCGGCGAGCGGAATGTGGCGTGCGTCGGCGGCGACCCAACGCAGATCATGCGGGTGCCACCGTGCGGCACAATGCAGAGCAAACGCGGAACGGTCAAGTCCGATGAGGAGAGCGGGGCGTCGCTGACTCGGCATGGCGGTGAGACCGGCGAGGAACCCGCCGCCCCCGCAACCGAGATCCAGAACGGACAGGCACGGGCAGAGCCCTTGGACTCGGCAACCGAGTCGGCGGTTCACACCGAAGAGACCATTGATCCGGTTCAGGCTTCGGAGGGCATGCACGTGATCGCGCGAGTCGACGTCCGGGCGATCCATTTCCTCGGGAACTTGTCGCCGAATCACGTTTCCACGCTCCGTCGATGGACGCTCGCGCGGAAAAACAGCTCGCGCCCGCAGCTCCGAAAAAACTCAAAGCACGATCTTGTCATTCGGGTCCGCCGCGGCGCGTTCATGTCAAGGATGAACCACCCGGACGCGGTTGTTGCCCAGGTCGCCGATGAACATGCGCCCGTCAGGGTGGATCACGACTCCGCCGGGGCTGTCCAAGAGCGCCGCGGTAGCCGGAATGTTGTCGCTGTTGAAGCCGCGGTCTCCGGTCCCCACGACGGTGGTCACCGTTTCGCCGCTTGGATCGATGCGGCGGATCGCATGATTGCGCGTGTCGGCGACATAGACAAAACCGTCCCTGTGAACGTAGACGTTTTCGGGGAAGTTGAACAGAGCCTCCGACGCCGGTCCGTCGTGGTAGCCGGCGGACGTGGGCACGCCGGCAAATAGGTGGATCGTGGGAGGATCCGCGGCGAGGTCGATGTAGCGAATGCAGTTGTTCAGCGTGTCAACGACATACAGGCGCTGCGGCGGGTTCTCGGGGCTGAAGGAGATTCCGAAGTTCGGATTGAGCGGCGAGTTGTCGATGTTGAAAATCGCCTCGGACGCCGGTCCGTCGTCGCCGCTGTATCCGTTCATGCCCGCCTTGCCGGCGAGGGTCTCAACCATGCCGTCAACATACAGGTTCACCGGCGTGATGCACTGCGTGGGCTGTTCCGTCACACGCGTGGAACCGACCGTCAGGATTCGAATCCGGCTGCAGCCCCCTTCGGAAAAGAAAATTCGTCCGTCGGGGTGAATCGCGACGGAGTTGGGCAAAGCGATGAACGTCTCGTCCACGCGCGTCGGTCCGCTGCTATCGTCATGACACCGTAAGTCGCACAGGCCTGCCAACTGGTCGCGATCCTCACCGTCGACCAATCCTCGCGCGTAGCGATAGATGTTCTGGTTGTGCCAATTGGCCATGACCAACGCCCCGTCCGCGTCGAAGGCGACGTCCGTGGGATGGTTCAGGGCGTCGCGGCCCGTAACTTTGCCGGTACCGGCGATGCTCTCGATGCGGTTGGGAACGCCGTCGATCTCCGTGTCGATGTAAACCACGCGAACCCGATGGTTGTTCCAGTCGACGAAGGCTAGGTCGAGCACTCCGTCCGCGTTCCAATCGGTCAACTCCAATTCCAACGGGGAAAACAGCAGCGTTTCCGTCGCCGTCACGCCGTCTTGGGTGAACCCGCTCACGCCCGTTCCGGCGATGGTGCAGATTTCACCCGGAACGTTATTGCACGTCTCGACCACACCCGTCGTGGGCGGCGGCGCGATGAACGTGAGGAAGTACGAAAGCAGCACGCGCTCAGCGTCGGAATCCGGCCGCGCCGAGTCGGTCAGAAGCTGCACCGTCGGATTCGTGGTGATTTCATAACGGCATTCCGCACTCGGTGTCTCGGGAACCACGCGCTGCCGAGGATGGCATGGAACGCCGCCGGTGAGGGCCGCATAGATGTTGTCCGGATCGGTCCCGGCGATGGCAACACCGAGACCTCCTTGGTTGACTCCTTGACCGCTGCTTAGGTGGCAGGTGATGCAGCCTCCGCGGATGTAGTGATTGTAGCCGAGCGTGACCTGGCTGAACCCTTCGATCGACGTACCTTCGCTCAACGTTCCCAGAAAAACCCGAAGATCCTCGAGCTGCATATCCGACACGGGCGCTTTGAGGGGATGAGGATAAAGAACCTGGTCCAACCGCAGTTTCTCGTCCAGCTTCGTCAAGCTGACGCCCTGCAAACCGGGTGCATCCAGGTTGCACCCGCCGACCGCGTCATTGCAGTGGCACGCGGCACATCCGCGCTCGGAGTAACTCTCCAGCCCGGCGATCGCTCGAAGCGTGGGATCTCCGGTAACAGGAGGAGAGGTCGGCGGAGTACAAGTCGTCGCCGCAACGAAGCACCCCACCATCGCCAACCCGACAATAAGGAAACGTGCTTTCATGAAGGTTGCTCTCGGTTTCGTGTCATGGCTCAGGATTCACGCGGCGAACCCGGTGATTCAGCGTATCGGCGACATAGACCGTTCCATCCGCGGCGATCGTCGCCCCGCCCGGTTCCGCCAACCGCGCCTGTGTCGCCGGTCCGCCGTCGCCGGCGTAGCCCGCCTCATCGGGTCCGCAGATGCCGGCCACGGTGTGGATCATCCTCGTCTCGAAATCCACCAGCCTCACGCAGTGGTTGAACGAATCGGTAATCAACACGTCGCCGCTGCCGTCGAGCGCCACGTCCACGTCGGCGGGATCGAAAAGTTTCGCGTCCGTCGCGGGAACATGATCGGCCACGACATCGTCACCGCCGCCCGCGAACGTGACGATCGTCGCGGGTTCGGCGTTGAGATCGATTGCGCGAATCCGTCCGTTCACCGAGTCGGCCACGTAGAGCAGATTGCGCTGCCGATCGATCGCCAGGCGCATCTGCGGAATCGCGTCGAATCCGGATTGGACGTTGAACGTACACGCCGATGCGGGTCCACCGTCGCCCAGATCCGAACCGTCGGGCCGCGTGTGCCGATAATTTCCCAACTCGTCCAACAGTCCGCCAGCCAACGTGGTGATGATGTTGTTGGCACGCGATTGAATGAACGCATCGGCCGACGTGTTGTCGTCGTCGTCGTCCCGATGAATGACGCGCACGCGAAGGTTGCCTTGATCGGAGACGTAGAAGTTCCCGGCGTTGTCGTACACGCAGGAACTTGGCAAGTTGAACCGGGTCGGACCGCCCAGTCCGTCAAAGTTGAACCCGGCGGCGACATCGTCGCCCGTCGCCCCGCGCCCGTTGCCGAAGAGGCAGCGAATCTGTCCCGTGTTGCCTTCGGCGTCCACGGGGATGTACTTGATCTTCCACTGATGCCAGCCCCACAGGATGATGTTGTTCTCCCCGGGGATGAAATCGTCGTAGATCACACCCACGGGGTGGTTCATCACCGCGTCAACGGCCGCGATTGGTTTCGCCGCCGTCGAGCAACTGTCACCGAGCGCGCCCGTCCCGACCAAGTTCACGACCGGACAATCCATTCCGATCCCGCCGGCCTCGTCCGTGATCGCCACGCACCCTTCGTTCTCGATGCGGCGGATCATGTAGTTGTTCCAGTCGGTGATGACCACGCGCCCCTGCGGATCCAACGTGACGTTCTGCGGCCAATACAGGTATTGAGTACGAGCCAGGATTCCGTTGCCCGGTTTGTTGCCCGAGACGCCGTTGCCGGCGATCGTGGCGATGTGCCCGGGCACGTCATCCGGAACGGGCCCCGGATCATCCAACTGCGTTCCGACGAGCGAAGCCAGATACGCGGCCAGGTCGTTGAGCTGCGCCTGCGTCAGGTCCGGCATCTTGACCGGGTGGCAATTAGTGATCATCTCAACGTCGGCGCAAGGATCCACAACCACCAAGCGAAGATCCGCCGCCGTTCTTCCGACGATCCGCGGTGCGCCCGGAAACGTCGACTTTCCGAGCGCGTCCACGCCGTGACAGTTGACGCACCTACGCGCCTGATACAGTACCTTGCCCGCCTCGATCGGATCGGAGGAGCCGGGATCCACGGGAAGTCCGTTGTCGCACCCCAACAAGACGATTGCGGCTACGATCCCGGCAAGCGCCGTCGCCGAAAGGATTCGATACACGCGACGAGTCAACATCCTGCCCGCTCCTTTACAACCTGGAGACTGACACGAGAAAGCAAAATGGACGACCCACACCGGCGCGTCCAGTCCTTAGTTTGCAGCGTCCAGGAAACCGGCGACCCGGCGGACCCGCTGGTTCAATGTATCCGCAATCCACATATTTCCTAAGGCGTCGAAGTTCACCGCGGTAGGACCGTTCAGCCGGCACGCGCCACCCGCCCCCCCATCCCCGTCGAAACCGGCAGTCCCCGATCCGACGACGGTCGTGATGACACTGTCTCGGTCGATTCGACGGATCACATTATTCCCTGTATCGGCCACATAAAGGTCGCCATTGGAGGCGAATCGCAGGTCCGACGGCGTGTTGAGCTGTGCGGCGATAGCCGGTCCGCCGTCACCGGAATAGCCCGCCACGCCTGAACCGGCCAAGGTCGTCAGAACGCCGTCGTTTCTGAGACGGCGGATCACGTGGTTGTTCGTGTCGCAGAAGTAGACGCCGCCCTGTTCGTCATGGGCCAGTCGCGTGGGCCCACTGAGTTGGCCCGATGGGCCCGGCCCGCCGTCGCCGGTGTAGCCACGCGTGCCATTGCCCGCGACCGTTGTAATGATGCCCGTCGAATCGACGAAGCGCACCACATTCGTCTCAACATCCGAGAAAAAGAACGCGCCGTCGTCCAGCGGAAGTACGCCGTAGGGCGCCGACACCCTTGCGGCCGTGGCCGGACCGCCATCCCCGTCGTTTCCCAATTCGCCGCTGCCGGCGAGCACGTAGACGCGATCGTCCACGTCGATCCGAAACACGACGGGGGCGTGGTTTCCGGCGACGTAGATTCGCCCGGTCGCATCCGGCGCGAGGTCGCTGGCGTGGTGCAGCGGCGTATCGACCGCGAGCGCGCCGTCAACGGGAGAATCCTCTTCACCCACGCCTATGATCGTTTGTACTGAGGTGTCCTCGTTGATACGGCGGATGCGTTGGTTACTGGCGTCGAGGATCAACGGCCGTCCGGCCAAGTCGAACTCAACGTCTTCCGGGAAATAGAACGAAGTTCGCAGCGCCGGCCTCCCGTCGCCGTCAAAAACGGATTGGCCCGTGCCCGCAACCGTGCAGATGACGCCGGTCTGGTCGCAAGGATTGGTCGAAGTCGGCCCGACGCCCGCACCCGGACATCCCACGAGCACAGGGAAGACTCCGCTGACCAAGAGCATCTCGCAGATCCCGAATGCCTTGCCGGCAAAGGCTCTCATCATCGTCCGTCCTAATTGTCCTGGGCGCCTTCCCGAATCCAGGTTTCGATGATGGTGATCTCCTCCTCCGTGAGCGGATCGCGCTCGAGCGGCATCTGCAATCCCACGCGCGGATCCATGCTTCGCAGTTTCTCGATCAGAAAACTGCGCTCCGGATCGCCCGGAACGATTTCGCAGACGCCGATTCGACGAGCATCGTCGCCCGCGATGAATGACGACGCGTATGTCCTCAGATCAAACCGCGACGAAGGAACGACACCACCGTGGCACGCCGTCGTCAAACACTTCGTTTCGATGAGCAGGGGAACGACGTCATTCACGTAACTCACCGTCGCGACACCGTCGGCGGTTCCTCCCGTCGGACACGAATCACCATCGGAGGGGCTCGGACCGCACCCATGCAAAAGAACCAAAACGCCGAGCGCCGCCGACGCGCGAAAGAACGATGCGAAAACGTTTTTCATGCTTCGAAGTATAACCTCCCCGATTGCCTTTGGAAGCAATCCTTTATCGGAGCCATCCTGCAAGAGAACGAGGAAATCGAACGCGGTCCGAAATGCCGCATCAAGTGCAATAACTCCTTGAGTTTATCGCTTCGACCGGTATAATCTGCTCAGTTGAACTCGTTGGAAGTGCGATCGATTGGGACCTCGGATATCGTTCGGCGCCGAAGCGCACGCGCTCCAGGCAAGAGGCGGTGCGAGGTCGAGCGATAACTCACAAGGACCAGCAGTGGGGACGTCGATGCGTGGGGGAAGCTGTATGCCGCAAAGTACACGGTTCGGACGCTCCGTGGCCGCGATGTCGGCCGTGGGGGTTCTATCGCTGATGAGTTGCAGTCCGGACTCGCCGCTGGAATTGAGTACGCGCCCCCTTCCCGATTGCGGCGCGGCCAAAGGAAGCTACGAGAGTTTCGGCGCGGCCTTTTTTCAGAACTACTGCATTCGGTGCCACAGCGTGACCCTCGAGTCGGACTTGGAGCGGCTTGACGCGCCGCAGGGTATCGATTTCAACACATTGCAAATGGCGCGGGAATTCTCCCGGCGGATCCGCCTCCGCGCCGGTGAACTCGGAGACATGCCCCCCCAGATCCTGTTGGGCCCCAGGCCGACCGAGGCGGAACGCCTCCAACTGGTCGACTGGATCGATTGCGGAATGCTCTCCGACGACGAATTGAGCGGCGGTTGATGGTCGACGTGGCCATCATCGGAGCGGGACCGGCCGGTTCGGCGGCGGCGATCGAGTTGGCCCGCGCAGGTCGTAGCGTCCTGTTGATCGACGGCAAGACCTTTCCGCGCGCGAAGGTTTGCGGCGGATGCCTTTCCGGTTCGGCGACGACACGATTCAAGCAGTTGCTCGGTCCGGGACGCGATCTCCCCGGCGTTCCCGGCGCTCGAATCTCCTTTGTCATCGGTTCCTATCGGCTAACCGTCGATCCCAACGGGGCAACCTGGATGGTTCCCCGCGCGGAGATGGACGCCGCACTCGCCGCCGCCGCGGAGGAGGCCGGCGCGACAACTTCGTTTGGCCGCGCCGCGACTCTCGAACAAGCCGACGAGCGATGGGACGTGATCGTCGGCACGGAGCGGGTTCGCGCCGGTGTCGTCTTGGTGGCGGCGGGGTTGAGCGCTCTGCCCCGGACCTTGGGAATCCGTAATCGCTGTCCGTCACACCCGATGGTCGCGCAACAATGGATTCAGCCCGCCGGACCGTCGTTACCCGCGCTGGGGCATGTCGAGCTTCATTGGCTCCGCGAGGGATACGTCGGGTTGGCCACTCCGGACACCGACATGTGCGTCGTTGCGATCGGTTGCGACAGACCGGACACCGCGGGAGAGAGTGCTTGGGATCGACTCCGACGATTGAATCCCAAGGCCGAGATTTGGGAGATGCTGTCCGCTGATGCGCCGCGCCGCTACGCCGCGCGCGGCACGGCGGGATTCCCTTGGATTCCGGACGCGCTCAGCGACCGGAACGTCCTGTTAATCGGCGATGCGGCGGGTTACGCGGAACCGTACTCGGGCGAGGGGATCGGGCAGGCCATGTGCAGCGCGGCGTGTGCGGCAAGAGCCGTTCTGGAGGGCGGCGACATCGCGGCCCGGTACGCGGGCTTGATGCGGCGCCATCATCAACGTATCGTTCGTCGGACCCAGTGGGTTCGAGCCGTCTTGAGAAGCGAGTTCGTGCAGTACATCGCGTCGAAACGACCGATGCTGCCGCGACAGTGGCTTTCCCGGTTGGTGGAAAGCGTACATGTGAGGGCACGAGACTGGAAACTGGATCCGCGTCACCGCGCGTGGGGCCGGTGAGTTAGCCCCGGTGTTTTCCAGCGAGCTCCTCCAACACGGACCCACCCGTTTCGAATCCGCAGTTTCTAGGGAACGCTTGTGAGCGACGACCGAACCGCACCGTACTACTTGCAGCAAATCGGAACGGCCGTACCCGAACAGTCCCTGGACGTCGAGAAGTCAGCGCAACTCCTGCAGGCGTCCTGCATCAATCCACGAAGCACAAGGCTGCTGCATCGGCTCGTGAAGCTCACCGGCATCGACAAACGGCATTTGGTCGCCCTCGACCACCAAGGCGCTGAGCCGGATGACGTCTTCTACCGTCCGGCTTCCGAGCAACCCCGCGGACCGGGTATGGCCGCTCGAACCGCGGCCTTCGAGAAATTCGCAGGCCCCTTGGTCTTGCGCGCGCTCTCGCCGTTTTCTCCCGACTGCTTACGGGCTGTCGACACGCTCATCACGGTCAGTTGCACGCACGCGTCGTCGCCCGGACTGGAACGGCCGATTCTTCAAGGCACGCCGGTCCCGCCCTCCGTCGATCGATGGAATCTCGGATTCATGGGCTGCTCCGCGGGGTTGGCCGCGATCCGCTTGGTTCACCAGCGGGCGGCGCTGAAACGAACGTCCCTCGTCGTCGCCTGTGAACTTTCCTCGCTTCACTTTCAATACACCGACGAGTTGGATCAGATGACCGCGAACCTGCTCTTCGCCGATGGCGCCGCGGCGATGCTCCTTTCGCCCGAACCGTCCCCCGCTCGCGTCGTCGATTGTCGGAGTATCACAGTGCCCGATCTCGCCGATCAGATGGTCTGGTTCGCGGGCGACAACGGTTTGCAGTTGCGGCTTTCGCCGGACCTGCCGGAGTCCTTGGCCGCACATGTTCCGTCGGCTGTGGACGCCTTCCTTCGATCCCAAGGGCTTGAGCGTACCCAGGTGGACCATTGGCTCGTGCATCCGGGAGGCACGCAGATTCTCGATGCCGTGCAACAATCGCTCCGCCTGCCGCCCGATGCGCTGCTCCACTCGCGCGACATCTATCGCCGATTCGGAAACATGTCCTCGCCCACCATCTTCTTCATCATGCGAAGCGTCCTGGAATCCGGCGCTCGCGGCTTGGCGCTGGCCATGGCCTTCGGTCCCGGATTGACCGTCGAGTTGGTGCTCTTGCGACTCGATTCGTAAATCTCGCGCCGCCTAGTAGTCTTGTCTCCATGACCCTTGCCACCTTGGTTTGGCGCAACTTCTGGCGCAACTGGACCCGCACGATGCTCACCTTGGCATCGTTGGCGTTCTCTCTCTTCCTGTTCACGGTCCTTTTCGCAACCGTCGATTGCATGAAAGCAGTCGCCGCCGCGTCCGCGGAGCATCTCCGGCTTGTCGTTCATCATAAAACGACGATCACCAAACTCTTGCCTTTGGGGCATGGTCCCAAGATCAGCGCGATTCCCGGCGTACGCACCGTCTGCGGGATGCGCTGGTTCGGAGGACGCCTGGAACACAGCCAAGAGCAGTTTCCGTCCATGGCCGTCGACCCGGACACCTTCCCCATCGTGTTCGACGATTTCAACTTGACCGCCGATGAACTTGGGGCGTGGCATTCCCAACGCACCGCCGCCGTCGTCGGAGTCGGTTTGGCCGGACGCATCGGCTGTTCCCCGGGCGACCGCGTCGTCCTCGCCGCGACGGTTCCGCCTTATCTTAAGCTGGAGTTCCGCGTCGTCGGGATCACGCACGCCGCGGCCTATCCCAATGTGTTCCTGTTCCGTCTGGATTACCTCATCGACTCCCTACGCGCCAATCCCATGATGCCGCCCGAACACGACGACGCGGTGAACATCTATTGGATCCGCACGGAGGGCGCGGAAGTCCTCGACGCGGTCCGCCGCGCCGTCGACGCGACCTTCGCCAACACCTCCGACGCCACCATGACCGAGCTTGAGGAGTCGTTTGTCGCGCACTTCACCAAAATGTTCGGGGACATTCCGCTTCTCGTTCGAAACGTAGGACTGATCGTTATCGCCTCGATCCTCCTTGTCGTTTGCAACACCATCTCATCCGCCGTCCGCGAGCGACTCGCTGAACTCGCCGTCCTGAAAGCGATCGGATTCGGTTCGGTTCGACTGTTCGCGCTCCTCTTCGGCGAAGCGATCCTCATGGGGTTGTTCGGCGGCGCCGGATGTCTGCTTGCGTTTCTCGCGTTCGGATGGGCGGACGCCGCCGGTCTCAGCATGCCTTACTTCCCCACCGTCTCCGTCTCTCGGCCGGTCGTTGCCCTGGGCATCGTCACCGGCATCCTGGTAAGTTTAGCAGCCGCGACCGTACCGGCTTGGCAAATGGCGCGCCTGTCCATCACCAAGGCGCTCCGGAACGTCGGATGAGCTTACTCCTCTATTACAACGTTCGTCAGCTTCAAGTACGGCCCTGGAGCACCATCGCCAACTTGTCGAGCGTCGCTCTCGTCATCGGCGTGTTCTGCTACATCCTGGTCTTCGCCGATGGACTCCGCCGCACACTCGCCGTCACCGCCGATCCCCAAAACCTCATCGTCCTCGCCGAAGGCGCCACGGCGGAGAGCAACAGCGCCGTCTCTCACGATGACGCCGTCCGCCTCGCAGCCGTGCCGCACGTGGCCGTCGATTCCAGCGGTCGACCGCTCGTTTCTCCCGAGGTCGTCGTCCAAACCAACGTCGCCCGCCGCAACGACGATTCCGGCGCTCTCGCCGGCGTGGCCGTCCGCGGCGTGGACCTGGAGGTCGCAACCGCCGTTCACCCATCGGTGACGTTGGTCGAAGGACGATGGTTCCGGCCGGGGTCGGATGAAGTCGTCATGGGACACGCGGCCGCACGACAGTTTCGCCCAAGCTCGATCGGCTCGACCGTCGAATGCGGCGACCGGCGGTTTGAGCTGGTCGGAATTTTCCGCGCCGGCGGCGACGCACACGAGAGCGAGTTTTGGGGCCACGTCTCCAACGTGGCCGCCGCGTACCGGCGAGACATGTACTCCTGCGCGACCGTTCGGTTGAAATCCGCCGACGAATCCGTCGTCCGGGAAACGGTGGACCGGATCGCGTCCTCGACGGTGGCCCTCCGCGCCGTGCCCGAGGGCCCCTACTACGACGGACAAACTGAGAACGCACGCATTGTTCAGAGTATGGCCTGGATGATCCTCGCGATTATGAGCGTCGGCGCGATCTTCGCCGCCATGAATGTGACGCACTCGGCGCTGGTGGGGCGCAAACACGAGATCGGCATGCTCCGCGCCCTGGGCTTCTCGCGTCGACGACTGATGATCGGGCTCGTCGGAGAGTCGATCGTCGTGGCGCTCGCCGGGGGTCTGCTCGGATGCGCCGTGGTCGCCTCCTTGATCGCCGTCGAAGGAGCGACGCGCGATCTGGTCGGCACCACCACCTTCACGTCCGTTGCATTCACGCTGCGAGTGCGCGCCGTACACGCCATCGCGTCGCTGGCGGTCGCCGCCGCCATCGGCGTCCTCGGCGGCATCTGGCCCGCCCATCGCGCCACCTGCACGCCCGTCATTCAATCGTTACGAACCGGCTGACGGATCACTCGTCCCCAAATCGATCGTACGTCCGACGATCCACGACTGACTTCGGGTCTAGAAGCGGCAACAAGTCCGCCGGAGTCTCGTCGCGAAATTTCAGGTAATCCGCGTAGAACGCGCGCGGGACGGCGATGTCGTCGTCGCGATAGTTGCTCCAACCCTCGGTGTCGAAGAAGAACAGCACTTCTTGACCTTCCGGATCCTTGCCCAGCGTCGTGAGCTGGCGCTGCGTCAGTTCGATTTCCTCCCGCCGCGTGTTCAGGTTGTTCATGCTTGTGAACAACACGTCCACGTTGTATCGTGGCGAAACCGCCAACGTGCGGATCCGTCCCTCGATCCCATAGAAACGCGCAAGCGAACCGACCGTGCCTTGGTCCACGCACGCGACGTCGGCCGCGCCCTTCAGCACGTCGATCACCGCATCTTTGGAATATCGCCGCAGCGTCACCTTGGAAAAGAACGCTTGCTCTCGCGGATGATGCAAGTCCGCGAGCAGCCGCGTCAGGAACGTGCCCGGCGCCGCCACCACATTCGCCGGCAAGGCCAACCGCGCACCCTTCAAGTCTCCTGGAATCTTGAAGTCCGAATCCGCGGCCACGATCAACTCCACCGACGTGCCCGGCGTGCCGGCAAAATCTCGATCAAGTGCCGTCTTGCGCGGATGGGCCGGTCGGGCGGTCGCCAACAACACGGTTCCATTGTCCTCCATGGATGCGAACCAATCTCGGACCAGCAGATATTCGAACACATGGCACACGGCCAGTTGGTTCGTCCCGTCCGACAAAGCATAAAACAAGGCATCCGGCGCTTCGAACAGATGAGCGTCGCCGCGAATGTTGACCTCGCGCTGCACCAGGTCGATGAACGGCTGCACGGCGCTCAATACTTCCTCGCGCTCGCGAGTCCGATACGTGGATCGGGAAAGGCCCACCTCGATCGTCACGTCCTTAGGCGGCAACGGGGGAAGCTCGGCGAAGGGATCACGATCGTCGAGAAACGGTACGCCCTCGCTGATTTCCCGTTCTCGCGATAACGGCGGGAGCGGTTCTCGATCGAACGGCGGCAGCGGCGTCCGCTTGTCCATGTGCTCGTCAACCCACCGCAGTCCTCCCGCACGTTCCTGCACTTCTCGTTCCCGTCGATCCCGCGGCGCGACAGGCTTCGGCGCTGTGGTATCAAACACCGGTTCTTTCGCTACCGTGGACTCTTTCTCTTTCTGCAAATGCCGATGCGCACAACCAACAACCGCCGCGATGCATCCCGCCAACAAAGACATGAGCGCGAAGAACGGCCGTCCCCCGCCGCTTCGATTGCGCCTAGAGCCTATCCCATCAACCCCTCTCCCTCCGTACGTGTTTAGCGTGGGGGGAAGGGGTGAGGGTTTCTGGGATAGGCACCTAGTAACCATACTGCGCCTCTCTGTCGGCGGTAACGCGTTTGAGCCTTCCTTGGGCGTCGTGATAGGCGTACAGCGTCTGCAAATGCTGGATCTTCGCCAACATGTCCAGCCCGATGCCGATGACCACCGCCGACGCGGGAACCAACTCCCTGCTATACGCCTGCCGCGTCGCATCGTAGTGTTCCGACGCCGCCGCCCGAGCGCGAGCCGCTTTGAGTTCGTTCGCCAGCGCCTTCTGCGCGTCGATCGCGGTCACTTCGACTTCCAACGTAATCAACTCTTCAAACTGCCGTTGAAACGCCAGCGATGCTTGCTCCATTCCCAACGCCTCTCGCAGTTTTCCCAACCGCCCGGCGTCATAGATCGGAACGTCCACGATCAAAGTCGCGATCAGTCCGTCCACCACGCCGAGAATCGTATTGTTATTCCCCTGAGTGTCGACGTACGTGCCCAAGATCACCACGTTGGGATTCCACGCCGCCTTGGCGAACGTCACCTGTTCCTTCCGAATCTCCGCGAAGAGATCCAACTGCTTCGCTTCCGGCCGCTCGGTGAATCCTTTGACGACCGTTTCGTACGCACCGATCAACTCCGCCGCGGTCAGCGCCGGTGTCAGAGACGCTTCGTCGAGCACCAGCGGCTCATCGCGCGGAACGCCCACGAAATGCTTCAACGCTTCGTACGCCTGTTGACGACCCGCTCGCACAAACACCTGGAATTGTTCCAATTGGGAAATGAAATAGTCCGCCTGCAACCGGTCCAGGTTGCTCGATCGCAGCGACCCGCGCCGCGTCAGATTCTCGGCCACCTGCCGGAACACGCGCAAACGCCGCACCGCATCCTCGAGCACCGCGTCAACGTCGGTCGTCAAACAAATCAGGTGGTAGAAGTTGGCAACGTCAAACGCCACGGCGTCCTGCTGCCGCAAGACATCCAGCCGCTTGATCTCCGCGTACATTTTCGCCTGCTTCAGCCCGCTGAGTCGCTTCCCGCCCGTGCTCAGGATCTGCGAGAACGACAGCGAGTTCACGAAGTTGTACGTGCCCGTCATCGGCACATTGAGCGTCGCAAGGTTGAAGGCATTGGCCTTGTAGCTCAAGTCGTTGGAATAGCCGACCGCCGCAAAATCAAAACGCATTTGCGGAAGCCAGAGCGCTTTGACTTGGTCGACCAGCCCTTGCACCGCCTCGGCCTCGTAGCGTGCCACATCCAGGCTCGCATTCCGATGCACCGAAACCGCGATCAGCTCATCGAGGGAATACGCATGATCTTGCGGAAACACCGGCGCTGGCGGGAATTGGCGAACTGGCGAATCGGGCTTGCCGGCGGATGCGCACCCGCCCGCAATCCCGAAGCAGACGACCGTTGAAACGCAGTACGATACCCTTGCCAAGAGTCGCGCGGCGCGCCGATAAACCGGGCCATCAACGAATCGACGTCCGCTCGACTGAGGGGCTTCCCGCATCATGGTCGGTTCGAGGGCGACTTGGGTCGTTCCGGGGGCGGCGGAGGAGGGTTTTTCGCCGCTCGCTCTGGGCGATCCACCTTGAGCGGATCAGCCGGCCGCTCGGTCGAACCGAAGACCGTGACCTTGATCTTCACCACCTCCGCGACTTTCATGCCGATCCAGTCCGAGCCCGGCGGTCCCGTCAACCCGTAGTCCGCCAGCCTCACCTCGAACTCCGCCCGGATGCTAATCAAGTCGCCCTTGACGCGGCGCATCGTCTCCGGAGTTTCGTCCAAGTAGGTCAAAACCGCCGGAATCCGCACGTTCTGCGTCCGGCCATGCAGCTCGCACGTCCCGACCAGGACCACCGACGCCGAGGTCGGAGCGGTCGCCCTGACCTCCTCGACTCGCTCAACCTGCACCGTGATCTCAGGATACCGGGCGGCATCCAACCAATCGGGCCCCATCATGTGTTGATCGCGCAGGTCCAGCCCGGTTTCCAAATGTTCGACCCGGATCGAAAACCCGCCCGAGAAGGATTCGACCCGCTGCGGATCGACCACGCACCGTCCGGCGACCTTATTGCAAACGCACGTGAAGTCTTCCAGCGTCGATTCGCTGAACACCGTCACCTGGCTGTTGCCCGCCCGATAATCCGAATAGAACGTCCTCTCGCCCGAGGCCTTTGTTTTCAGCGCCGTCGCAGGTTGCTTGTCCGCCGAAAACGCCGAGTGGACCGCGGCAAGAAACCAACCGAAAGCGAAGGCGACGCCTATCGCACGGCGGATTCCGGAAGTGATGAGGATGTAGCGCAATTTCGTTCCATTCCCGTTTCGCCGCGTTTCCGCTCGCGACGGCGATTCATCGCCTTGGCCGAGCCGACCAGCGCCATGGAAAAAACGCCGGTCACCACGATGGCATCCGCCCCGATGTAATACCCGAAGATCGGACCCCGAACGAGCCGCAGTTCCTTGAAGCTGTCCCCGAACAGGTCGTCCTCCACCTCTATCTCGACCGCGCGGCGCGGCTTCGTCAGTGTTTCCCGCCCACTACCGATCCACAGGCAGCAAGCAAAGACGGGCAGGACGACGAAAGCGACCCATAATAAGTTCAGGCATCGTTTCAGCGTTCGCATTGCACCCCGAACAAACTATAGCACGGCCAGAAACCCGAGGAAACGACCGACGCGAATTCTTCCACCCCGCCACCACGAAGATCGGCCAGTTTTGCGACCCACGAAAACGCGGATATCTCAAGCGGCTCCCGATAACAAGTTCCGCGATCCTGATGCGGAAACGAAGTCTCCGCGTACGCGCAAGCCGATGCGGCACAGATGAAAAGGGACGCACGGTCCTCCGCGCCGCCACACCCCGGTCTTTCCACGCGCCCACGTCCGCGCCCGGAGGGCGTACGCCCGTTGTCAGGGGCGTTCAGCCCCTGGTGATGACCTACTTTCTGCTCCCCGCGCCCGGAGGGCGCGCGGGCGCACTTTCCCGCGGACGTCGCATGCGTTGGACCGGCTGCGTCGCCGAGTTCGCCATTAAGAGCCCATCCCAGAATTGTGTGGCACCGGCATCTTGCCGGTGCGAACACGGGCTGGAAGCCCGTGCCACACCAGAAATTGGGATAGGCTCTAAGCTGCCGGTGCCCCATCCTCGCTACGGCGAGGGTGGGGGAACGGATGATCGTCCGTCGATCGGCGACTTGCCGCGAATCCCCGATCACCCCCCGCGCTGTTGCATCGGAGGCCTGCGCGTCGTCTCGTCGAACCACCGTTGTGCAAGGAAAGGAATGGCCGAATGGATCGCTGAACGAACCAACCCGCAATCCGCAACGACCGTCACTCTTCGGCGAGCCCATTCTTCGAGTGCCACGCAGTGGCACCGGTAAAACATGAAATATACCAAACGAACCCACTTTCCACCCTTCCTTCACAAAAGAAAGCGGAGCCTGTCAACCCGGACGATTCTCGCAGCAGCGGCACACGGCGGGAGCGCCGTCATTTGGCGGGATGGGCATCAGGCTCTGATGGCGCGATTCCGGACTCGAGGGTTGCTTGTTCGGCGCTATGGGTGCCAAGTGCTCCATCCGACTTCATCTCAGGTCGGGAATAAAGCGAGGCCAGTCGCCGCCCCACGGTTTGACGAACCACATGCTCTGGCAGCAAGACGGAAGCCGTTGCATGCCAACTGCTCAGCAGGAGAGTTTCGGCATCGCTCATACGCCCTTGGCGAACGAGATTCCAACCCAAAGCGGATTCGGCTTCGGCGACCAGCCAATGATCTCGTGGATACAACCGTCCCCTCGCCAAGGATGATTCGCGAAGCAGCGCCTCGGCTTCTTGAACGTCGCCGCATTCAGTGAGAATGGATCCGAGCACCAGTTTCGTTTCCGCGATGTCGGGATGGTTGGACTCCAGGACGGACGAGCGTCGGTGCAGGGCGTCACGTGCCAACGCCTCCGCGCGAGTGTAGTCGCCACGCAGGAATTCAAGCCGAGCCAAGTTATTGATGAGTCGCGCGATCAGGATCGGATCGACGGACGATCGGAGGTTTGCCGCATCGAACGCCTGCTGAAAGTACGACTCGGCGTCCTCCCATCGTTCTGCGTCACGGAGGACCACGGCCAATGAGCTGACGATGCCGACCCATCGTTCGGACTTTCCTTCCGGGTGGCGTTGCTCTTCGAGTTGCAAAGCGGCGCGAAAAACAGACTCCGCGACGCCATAATCGCCCCACGCCCACCGATAACCGGCCTCGTAGCAGAGGTTCTGAAGCCGGGTCGGTGAATCGGCGTCGAAGTACTGTCGCAGGATTCCATGAGCGTCCTGAGTGAGTCTGATCGCATCCTCGATCCGCCCCAGTTGGAACGTGCTCTTGGCGATGTCCGAGAGGCTGCTCGCCACCGCCGGATGCCGCTCGCCGAACCAGAGCTTCGTCAAACGCAGCTGTTGGCGGAACAGCGCGTCTCCCGCGGCGAGTTCACCGACTTCCTGTTTGACCTTGGCGAAATGAGCCAGGGCTCGAAGCGTTTCCGCCGGGCGTTGGTGAAGGCTGTCCCATTCCACTTGATCGATGCGATCCAAGAGCTCGATGGCGGCGAGCGGTTCACGGCGAAGCCAGTGCATCCGCGCAACGTCCACTTTGCAAAGCAGGGTCCTGGGATCCGTTTCGCCGGCATGTTCTTGAAATCCGATTGCAGCCTGTTGAAGCGGTTCCCAGGCGGCTTCGTGACCCCACCGATGCTCCAACGTCCAAGCCAGATTCGCCCTCGCGTCAGCGATGGCGATTTCGTCACGGACCGATTGGCCTTCCAGGATCGCCAACGCCTCGACCAAAACCGCTTGCGACGATTCCCAATCCGCCACGGCCTCATAGAGCTTTCCGAATTGATAAAGACATTCCGCGACGGCGGGATGACGATCTCCATAAACCTGACGGCGAAGCGTCAGGCACCGTTCAAGCTGAATCGTCGTTTCGCCAAACAGTCCGAGCGACCGATAGGCTTCGGCCATGACGAGACGGACGGAGGCCTCGGTTCCAGAGTGATGTCCGAGTTCGTAGGGAATGCGTACCGCCGCTTGATCCAACATTTGCCGGAAGGCTACATGGGAGTTCGAACCGGCGAAGGGATCGGTCGCTTGAATGGCTTTGGCGAAAAAGGACAGCGTGGATTGTGCGCGTTCCGCGGCTTCGCGGTGCATGACGGCTTCGTGCTCGGCGACTTCACGAGCCTCGGAGATCTGCTGAAGACGTGCGTGGGCGAGCGCCTCGGCTGATCGCGCGACCTGGACTTGTTGCTCCGTCTGGCGGCGCGCCGCTGTGGCGCGAACGAGGCCGATGCTGGTGCCTGCTGCGGTGGTCACTAGGCCCACGATCGCGGCGAGCGCGACACCGACGGCGGTACGATGGCGCTTGAGGTATTTCCCAAAGCGATATCGCCACGTGTCGTCTCGGGCACTGACGGGGAGCCCCACCATGTAGCGGTGGAGATCATCAGACAACTGTTCCACGGAACGGTACCGCCGGTCGGGTTCAGGCCTGAGCGCTTTCAGGACGACCATGTCCAGGTCATCGAGCGGCGTGGAAAGCAAGGCCGGTCGAGCGGTCATTCGTCGAAGCATAGCGCCGAACGGCGACGAAGTTGGCCGCGATTTCTGGTTCGACGCTCGGCGAGCGATCACAACGCTGGGCAGTTGGGGAGTTCGGTCCCACCATTCGTGCTGGGAAACCCCCGGGGGGGCGTGGTCGCGATAGCGCGTTTCGGTGATCAGTTCATAGAGAACGACGCCCAGGGAGAACACATCGGCCGCCGTGGTGACCGGTTCACCGCGCAGTTGTTCAGGGCTGGCATATTCGGGGGTGCAGAGCCTCGTCGTGGCACTCGACAGATCCGATGTCTGTGCCGCGAGCGGTTGCAGCAGTTTGGCAATTCCAAAATCGAGCAATTTCGGGTGACCTTCGCTGTCGACGAGAATGTTAGCCGGTTTGATATCCAGATGAACAAGGAGGTTGCGGTGGGCGTATTCAACGGCTTCGCAAACACACCGGAACAACTCTAGTCGACGCGGAATCGGCAGACCTTGGTCTCGGCAATGGTGGTCGATGCGCCGACCATCGACATGCTCGGTGACGACGAAGGGGATTCCGTCCTCGGTCACGCCGGCGCCGTAGAGCCTGGCGATGAACGGATGACTGAGTCTGGCGAGCGCCGCGACCTCGGTGTTGAAAAGACGATCGGCGTCGGCGACGACCGACGGATCAATCAGCTTGATCGCCACGTGCTGGGTGGCGCGGCCCACGGCGCGCTCCGCCAGCCAAACCACGCCGGTTCCGCCGCCGCCGATTTTTCGGAGAATGCGATGCCCGTCGATGACGCACCCGGTCAAATCGCGGTCGCGAAGACACGGCGGATCCTCGCGGGAGCGCAGGCGCGCAAAGGGCAATCGGAAAACGGGTTGTTCAAGGTCTCCCAGTCCACCCTCATAGGACTTCAGCAACGACGTCACGTCGGCCGCTAAGTCGACATCCCCGCGACAGGAGTCGAATACAAAGGAGGCGCGCCGTTCAACCGGCTCGTCCAAAGCATGGACAAAGATTTCCGCGGCATGCTGGATGTTTTCAGTTTTCATGAGGTTTGACTACGTTGCAGGTGGCGCCCAAGAAACGCCCGGGCTACGTTCCAGCCCCGCAGGACGGTCGTGGGCGACACGTCAAGCACCTCGGCGATTTCATGGGCACTGAAACCGAGCGATTTCCGAAGTATCGTGATTTGGAATTCGCGAGGGAACGTCGTACGCAGGCAGCTCAGGGCGTCGTCGAATTCAACGACGGCCGCGTCGGTCCCGGACCTCGACAGCGTCCAACCAAAGCGCGCGTCGCACGCACGGCGGCGCAGCGTTCGCCGCGATTGTTCCACCGCGATTCGCCAGATCGCCTGGGCGAACGCAAAGTAGAGATGTTTGCGGTTTTGCAGCGGAACGCCATGGTTCTGCCGGAACACGCGGATGAAGGCTTCGTGAACCAAGGCCGTGGGCGACAACATTTCGTTGGAGAAGGACGTTCCCAATCTCTTGGCGGCCATCATCTGTAGTTCACGGTACAACAATCGAATGAGCCGATCCTCGGCGGCGGCGTCACCGGCGGCCATGCTGGTGAGCAGGCGTGTCACGTCACCTTGGGGAGTTTCGTTCACGGCGGAAACCTATCGATCGATAATTTTCTTGACCGCTTCTCGTTGCTCGCGTCGTTTGATTGGTTGTTACGGGTTTTCTCTGGGCGGCATTTTACGAGTTCTCGTGGGCGTTGTCCAGTCCTCATGGGCCACGCTCGGTAACGAATTCGCCGGCGCTTCGGGCGCAGTTGCATCGGACGATTCCGGAGAGCGAGTGCGTTCCGCTCAACGGGGCGACGCCCGCGCTGCTGCGCGGTGAAAGCGCGTGTGAGGAACGCGGTGGCACGAAAGGAAGTGCGGTCGTGCTGGAAAACGGAAATCATGACGTGCGGGCGACGACCTTTCCCGCCGTGGTCGTTTCTTGACTCGTGTTCCCAGCGCTTGACGGCCTCTGCCGAAGGCTGCGTGCGCGGAAGTGAATGTGAATGCAGTTGGCGACGGGTCGGAGGCCATCGGACGTCGACCCAAGTGATCGAACCCTGGAAAAGGTGATGCCCGGCGCGAGCTCAGGGATCGCCCTGTCGCTTCGCCGAAGGTCGCAGCACATGCACCCGAAGGGCCTATCCCAAGAACCCTCACCCCTGCCCCTCTCCCTAGGACGGAGAGGGGTATTTGGGATGGTCTCTGAATCGTGAACTCTTGCGACCACCGGTTTGGAGATTGGTGCCAGGACTCAGGCGTAGTCGAATGCAGTTGGACGCCCGGGAGCGGCAAACCTACTTTGCGAGGACATTGCAACATGACGCGCGAAAATGTTGATTCCGTTAAATCCGTGACCCAATCGGCGCCGTGCCCCTTGTGGTTCGAGGGGCTCCGCGAGGCGAAACCACGCGTCCTTTTCACGGGGGCTCGAACTCCACGTGTCTTGCGGCTCGCCCGCCCCGCCGCCCCGGGCGAGCGAGGCCACCGAAGTGAAGGGCACGCCGCCCCCCGGACCCGGTTC
>ORJL010236101.1_pt1 | contig 41072 bp, 35 predicted proteins | sample 1779941 | NCBI WGS metagenome assembly ORJL01 (sample SAMEA104232317, study PRJEB22302) | groundwater metagenome | biome: forest; feature: aquifer; material: groundwater | place: USA | collected 2011-08-07 | depth 5.8 m | reverse complement strand
CCTTTTTTGAAATCTTCTGTCTTTCTCGTCATCGCATTGAGGTTTGCGGCAAATTCGAGAGAGTCCTTAAAGTTAAGTTCATTCATACGGGCAAAGAGTTCTTTGGTCAAACCGATTGCATTCGTGCTTGTAGTTGAAGCAAGTCTTTCAGCAAACATTTTTACATGATTGCTGAGATCGGCATCAAAGATCGCCTCTGTTATGAGACCTCGTTCTTTCGCTTTGAGTGCATTGATTACTTCGCCCTGAAGCACAAACTCTTTCGCCTTTCCCTCACCCATCCTTTTAATCAGAAATGGAAGTATGATAGCAGGAACAAATCCGATACACACTTCAGGCGCGCCGAATTTCGCATGTTCGATTCCGGCAAATACATAGTCACACACGGCGGCTATACCACAACCACCACCAAGGGCGGAACTATTCACTTGAGCAATAACAGGTTTTTTCAGTGTGTAGATTGTATTAAGAAGTTTAAGCAGGGTTCGTGCATCTTCAAGATTTTCTTCATGCGACTTGGAAGAAATTTGATGAAGAAATTCGAGGTCCATGCCTGAACAAAATGATTTGTCGGTTCCGGTAAGAACAATAACACGGCAAGCGGGATTTCTTCCCAATGCCTGAAATGCATCCGTCAACTCTCGAATCATGATATCATTGAGAGCGTTTCTCCGTTCAGGTCGGTTCATGACAACAGTCCCAATTTTTCCTTCGTGGAAATAGGAGACGGTTGATAAATTCATTCGTATAATAGGATAGCCCTTAGAGTATTAAATGTGGAGTTTATGTTTTTCCAGATGATTAAGCGTAAGTTCGCGTTTAAGAATTTCAAACGCCTCTTCCGGTGTATCGGCAAAGTGAAATAATTCCAAATCTTCAACTGAAATTGTATGCTTTTTTACCATGAAATCAAAATTAAGTACCTGTTTCCAGTAGCTTGGTCCGTACAAGACAATAGGTATTTTTGATTCTACTTTTTTTGTTTGACGAAGTGTTATGACTTCCATCATTTCATCAAGTGTACCGAACCCGCCGGGGAACATTACTAAGCCTTCTGCCAACGACATGAACCAGAGTTTTCTCATGAAGAAGTAGTGAAATTCAAAATTCAAGTTTGGAGAAATATATGCATTAGACCCCTGTTCATGCGGCAGGCTGATGTTTAACCCGATTGATTTTCCTCCTGCAAGAATTGCCCCTTTATTTGCGGCTTCCATGATACCGGGACCGCCACCCGAACAAACATCGAATCGTTTTACTCTATCAAGCGATAAAGACCACTTAGTAAGCATTGAAGCGAGTGTGCAAGCTTCTTCGTAGTAGCGAGACATTTCGATTGCTACCTCCGCCTCATCAAGTTGGTGTTGTAATTCTTTAGTAATAGTTTTTGATCGTGCAATTTTCTTCTTTAATGCCTGAAGTTTCTTTTTACTTACAGCAAGGGGCTGAATACGCGCTGATCCAAAGAAGACAATGGCTTCTTTAATACCTTCTGTCTTAAATCGGCTTGCAGGTTCTAAAAATTCTGAAAGAATACGCAGAGACCTTGCATCGGGTCCGTTTAAGAATTTCGAATTTCTGTAGGCTCTGGGTGTACTGTTGCTTAATCGTTTCATGTAATTCCTTTTATACCGAGCGTCCGCCATCGATGGCAAAGACTTGTCCCGTAATATATGTTGCTGTTGTTGCTAAAAAAATAATCATATCCGTTATGTCGGATGAAGTGCCGTAGCGTTTGAGTGGAATACTTTCAACAGGTATTCTCGTTGTTGTACTTGCCGCTTCATCCATTTCAATATATCCGGGAGCGATCGCGTTTACATGAATTGCAGGTGCAAGAGATTTTGCCAACGAACGGGTTAACATTATCACACCCGCCTTTGATACGCTGTATGGCAGATGCCGCTTACCCCATGCTTGAATGCCACCAAGCGAGGCGATGTTAATGATCTTGCCACTCCCCTGCTTCGTCATGTATGGTTCAACGGTTTGTGCAAAGAGGAAAGGTCCTTTAAGATTAATATCAAGCGTCTTATCCCACATTGACTCAGATATTTTATTGAAATCACTTTCTACAAAAACGCCAGCATTATTAACCAGCAAATCGATACGACCAAAATGTGCGACAGCTTTTTTCACTAACTGTTGAACACTGCTCTTCTTCGTTACATCCGCTTTCAGTGCAATTGCTCGTTGACTGTTTTTTTGAATTGCCTTTACTGTTTGCAAAGCCCCTTCGCGTGACGTATTGTAATGTACGATAACATCGTAACCGTTTTTACTGAGAGCAATGGCGATATGTCTGCCGAGACGCTTACCTGCCCCGGTTACAAGTGCAACCTTTGAGGATGAGTGTGTCTTCATGCCTCAGACCTAATGGTGATTGGCATTGATTCAATATCATCATTTTTAAATTGAAGTGGTTCATTCATTGCGTGGAATTTCAAAAAGCCGAGAGCAATCTGTTTTTGTAATTTCGGTGACCACGTATGACTTGTCGTCCACCCTGCCTCTTCATCATTAAATAATATCTTACCCGGTTTGATTTGTTGCTCGTTACCTTCAAGGGTGAAGCTTGTCAATTTGCGTTGGAGTTTTTTGTATGTATCGATACGAGCAACCACTTCCTGACCGATGTAACACCCTTTCGTCCAACTGATAAAACGGTCAAGCCCTGCTTCAAGAGGATTGACTTGCTCGGTTAACTCAAAACCATACTTAGGTATATTGTTTTCTATACGTAATGTATCAAGAGTATAATCACTTACATTTTCATCGAAGTATATTTTACCATCATTCTTCTCGATGAATATATGATATGCGGAATCATTCCAAACAAAATCTTTATAGATAAAACAGTTAACTCCCTCAATCTTCGTAGATGTAACAGTCTTCACTCCGTCGTGCATTTCGATATTAATCTTACTTTTTATCCATCTGGGAACATCGTTCCCAACGACTAACCAATGCTCAAATTCATGCGAGATGTTCTTCATTAAAACATCTTCGGTAAACAAAAATTTATCAAGCCACAAATGAACTTTGTTTGCATCGCCTGATTCCGGAATAATAAGATAATCAATCCCTCGATTTACTATCGTGACGCAATCAACAATCTTTGCTTTATCACTTACAAGAACTGTAAATTCTGTAGTTCCTTCTTTAACGGAAAGGACATCATTCGTTGAAAGACGCTGGATAAAATCCAACACATCCTTTCCTGATAATAACAGCACGGACGCTGGAAGTTTTTTAACTCCTACGGACTCAGTAAGTAAACGGTATTCTTCTTGAAATGACAAAGGAAATGGTTATTTCTAAATAATTGCAATTACACTGAAAACCCCGTTTTTAGAACGGGGTTGAGAATTTTCTTAAAGCACTGTCATGGCATAATCTTTGAAAGCCATGTTTGAATTAAATATACAGAATTGGGGGTATAGTGGCAAGTTTGGAAAGTACCTGTGTTGTTCTATGGACATTGTGAATTTCTTTTATAGAAAACGCACAATATCATTTATTATTCCTCTTTTTATATGCTGTAAATAATTTCTCAAGTTGGTTATGATACTCTTTAATTTGGCTATCATATTTTGTTGTTTCCTCATCAATTTTTTGACGAATGAGGTTAAGAGTTTTAATTCGGATGTCACAGTATTCTTTCAAGGCATCTGCATTATTATGTAGGGCCTCAGAAATTTCAAGGGTATCGGTTCCATCTAAAACTTCCTTCGCCCGTTGCCATGCCGGAATACTTGCTTGATCAAGATTTAACAATAAAAGTTCTTTCGATGAATAATCCGATAAACGATAAAACGATAATCCATTTTGTTCAAAATCTACAAAGGCATTCATTGCCTTTTCATATTTTGGAAAATCATTAGGTAAACCTTTATACATAATGATCGAAAAAAGGAGGACAACAACGGAGAGAATTCCCATTGCAGCGTACTTATCATTTTTCTCTGCGCTCTCTCTCATTCCCGGAACATAGGCATACCCGATAATGACTCCGCTAACAAAACCACCAAAGTGAGCTGCATTATCTATGCCTGCTTTCAATCCCAATAAAAAGTTTAGTCCGACTAATAACAACAAATTGTAAAATACTTTTTTTTGAGTGCTTTTATCTATAAGATCGGTTGAAAGTAATGCGAGGAAAACACCGAACATACAAAAGATCGCGCCTGACGCACCTGCACTTACCGAGTCCAGATGCCACCATAAACTAACCGTACTGGAAGCAATTCCTCCAAGAAGATACGCTGAAAGAAACTGTGCTTTACCTAATATTCCTTCTGAAAGCGCTCCAATATAAACTAACGCATATAGATTCATCAATAGATGCAGTATTCCGAAATGAAGAAAACAACATGTTATCAGCCTCCACGGTTCGCCAGATAAAGTCAATGGTCGGAAATTAGCACCCCATTGCACCATGATAGACCCATCAGGTGACAAGATATTTGCTCCACTAAGTGCCATCAAAATAAAAACGGTAATGTTAAGATGTATTAGGATAGGTGTAACAACATAACCCTGTTTGGGTATGAGTACTGTGCTTAATGCTTTTATAAAAGGTACTTTCTTAACATTCCCCTGAGCAGAATCAGGTTCGTTTACCCAAAGACCATCAGAATGATGGTCGAACCCTGTATAGGATTGTTCCAATGAATAGTACATCTCATCAAGTTTTTCAGACGAATACACCTGTTTTGAATTCTCGATTTCTTGAATAAAGTCATTAACATACTTTTGCGCGATGCCTGATTGAATTGAAAAATCACCTGATAACTCACACAAAAAAACAGCCTTTGATTCATTGAGCGTTACACGGATCTTACATAACGTTACACCTTCGGAAGGTTCAGGATATACAAGTAGCCCCGCCCTAGAAATAGAAGGAACTTTCCAATCAAATTTAATAACTGTCTCATTTGCAAGAACAAGAAAATGCTCTTCACTAAGATTCTGCAGCGGATATTCGCGAGTATATGAATCGGAGAAAACTGTTTTCATCGTAAGGTGCCTTCATAAAGTTTTCTAGAATGATCCAGTAACGCGTTGCTGGATACCAATTTTGATAGGATGTTCATAACCTCATTATTCATAATTATGAAATATACCTATAAAATTATGAGATTTCAAGCAGTATTTTCAACTGAATCTTTGATTCAGATGAAAATTGATTTATCTTATTTGTAAGGAATCCATCATGATTTTAGTTACTACTTACTTCGGAATTATTCAACGAATCCTATCCATAGGATTTGTTCTCATTCTCTTTCTTGTCTATTCAAATATATCCTATGCACAATTCGTACTAAACAATCCGGCGGATATTGAACGCGACCCATGCGGTTTCCCTGACACATCAAGCATTGAATACAAAACTGCCGCTGTATCAAACTGGGGTTATGGGTATGATTCACTAAAAGTTGACCTTGCACGCTGGTCACAGAGTCCGTTTGTAGAGATTGATTCAGTTGGTGCTACTGTAGAAAATCGGGCTATGTATTTAATAACAATTCAGGATACGGCTCTTGCTTCGCCACGCAAGAGAATATGGATTCATGCGAGGACGCATCCGGGAGAAGTACAATCAACATGGGTAACAAACGAAATTATTAAATACCTTCTTTCTTCATCACCCTTGGCAAAACTACTAAGGGATAGCTGTATTTTTAACATCATGCCTATGTATAATCCGGATGGAGTTGAGCATGGCTTTGCACGTCAGAATGCAAATGGGATTGATATTGAAAGCAACTGGTCGGCAAATACGCCACAACCGGAGGTGCAAGTCTTACACAATGTTTTTGTACGATTGATGTCACAGGCAAACCCTATTCGTGTTGCACTTAACATGCACTCTGCGTATGATTGTAAACGGTACTTTGTGTATCATACTGCAACCGGTACATCAACCTTGTTAGCTTCTATGCAACAAAGTTTTATCGGTAGTGTAAGGAATTATTTCCCCGGAGGAGTTGAACCTTATACTTACTTTATGAGCTGGCAAAGTTATCCACCCCCTACACAATATCCCGAAAGCTGGTTTTGGTATAATTTCGGTGATGCAGTTCTTGCAAATACATACGAAGATAAAAATTGTGTCTCTGCCGGCGAGTTTGACTCTACTGCGTTTGCTATCCTTAACGCGATAGGAGATTACCTCAATATAGGATCACCGAGCGGAATTCACGAACCGGAATTTCCTTCAACCTACTCACTCGAACAAAATTTTCCCAATCCGTTCAATCCGGTTACACAGATACGGTTTACATTACCTTCAGCAGGATTCGTTAGTCTAAAAATTTATGATTTGCTTGGTAAAGAAGTGACAACACTTCTCTCACAACAATTACAGGCAGGAAATCATTCTATTGCTTGGGATGCATCGCGTGTTGCAAGTGGGGTGTATTTTTACAAGATGCAGGTTGGTGAATTTATAAGTACAAAAAAACTTGTTATTATGAGGTAGTATTTTTCAGTTTTCACTTCTGCAAATTACCTCACTTGCTAATTCGGTAATGACTATCTTTGTTCTTACATTTTTGACCTATGTTTCTACGAACCCAATTTAAAACAGTATTTCAACTTGCTTTCTTCGGACTGTTGTTTCTGTTTATCATGCTTCAGATATTTCCGTACGGGCGTAATCATGATAATCCTCCAATCATTGCAGAACCTGCGTGGGATACACCGCAAACACGTGAATTATTTTTCAAAGCATGCGGCAATTGCCATAGCAATGAAACGAAATACCCCTGGTATAGCAATGTAGCCCCCATATCCTGGATAGTTCAGCATGATGTTGATATGGCAAGACGAATGCTCAACATCTCTGAATGGGGAACAAGAACCAACAAGGCTTTCTATGCAGAAGAACAAATTGCAGAAGGCGAAATGCCGTTACCTTCTTACCTCCGCTTTCATCCCGAAGCAAAACTCTCAGACCAAGAAAAAGTATTACTAATAAGGGGCTTACAAACAACTTTTGGGACTAAATAAGGTAATAGCTTCTTCTTTTTCCCTTTGTTTTTCCTCCTATTGGTTTTTTGTTATATTAGCATACTTCTTTTGAGAAGAGGCACACCGAATTGCTCTCTTTTCTGACAATAACTTACAAAATGAACATGAAACTGAAATATTTCTTACTTTTATTTACCGTACTATTCACCGGTTGTATTGAACAAATTGCCATAAATTCCATTGGCGGAATCATGGATAACGGGTTTGTTGTTCTCAACCGGGAGCAGGATTTAGACATAGCCGAAAAGAGCATTGCATCCGACCTTAAACTCCTCGAGGCCATCATGGAGAGTGACAAGAAAAATGAGCACTTTAAATTTCTTGCAAGTCAAGGTTATGCAAGCTATGCCTTAGCATTTGTTGAAGACGCCTCACCGGAACGTGCAAAACTCTTCTATTTGCGCAGTCGTGACTATGGTCTGCAAATTCTCACCAAAAATAAAGCCTTCGCCAATGCCCTCACAAAAGATCAAACCGAATTTCAGGCAGCTATGCAAACATTTGATAAAGATGATGTCCCCGCAATTTTCTGGACTGCAATCGGTTGGGGCGGCTATATCTACCTCAATCTTTCCGATCCCGATGCTGTTTCCGATCTCTCGAAAGTTCAAGCGATGATGGAATTTGTAGTGGAAAAAGACCCTACTTACTTTCAAGGCGGAGCATACTTTTTCCTTGGCACATTAAACGGGAGCATCCCAAAAGTCTTAGGCGGCAACCCTGAGGCATCGAAGAAGCAATTTGATGAAGCGTTTAAAATCAACGGCGGCAAGTTCCTTATGACGTACATCTACTATGCCCGCTCCTATGCAGTGCAAACGCAAAACAAAGCATTATTTGAAGAATGTTTGAATACGGTTGATACTACTTCACTTGAAGTATTACCCGATTTACGACTAACAAATGCGGTTGCTAAGAAAAAGGCTCTCCTCTTACGCGAAAGAATAAGCGATTTATTCATTGAGGATGAACCTGTACCGGAAGAGGATATGCCACCTGCACCCCCGGCTGACTCAACTGACCAAAAATAGTATCCTAAATACTATACAGCAATACGTCCAAGCCCCTAAAACATATCATAAATGACCCATTTTTATGATATAATATTTTAGGAACGGGATTTGTATAAATTTAGTTACATAGGTTGTAGAACGATTTTATTAAGAAGAACATTATTAACATTTAAGGATCAAAACAATTGAAGAAATTCATTTTTTTACTTCTCTTATTGACAACAGCGGCATTTAGTCAGGAATACACCATTAAGTTTGCAACCGTTGCCCCCGAAGGGAGCACATGGATTACTATCATGAAAGAATATGATGCGGCAATCAGAAAAGAAAGCGGTGGTAAGCTTGGCTTTAAGATTTACGCAGGCGGTATTTCCGGTGACGAGAAAGATATTCTCCGTAAGATTAAATTAGGACAGTTCCATTCGGCAGGTATTACCGGAAACGGTATCACAGAAATCACCAAGAAAGCGCGTATCTTAGATACACCGTTTTTGTTCAAATCAACCGAAGAAGCTGACCATGTGTATAAAATGTTTGACGCTGATTTTAATCAGGCATTCAAAGATGGCGGATATGTACTTCTCGGTTGGGCTGAAGTCGGTTTTGTGTATATCTATACCAACACTCCTGTTACGAAACCTGAAGATTTGAGAAATGTAAAAATGTGGATGTGGGAAGGCGACCCTGTTGCCGAGGCAACATTCAAAGCATTGAACGTTAGTCCTATCCCCCTCTCGCTTACGGATGTTATGACATCTCTGCAAACGAATATGATTAACGGCGTGTATGCATCACCACTTGCCGCCGCATCGTTACAATGGTTTACCCGTGTAAAATACATGTTCAATCTCCCGTTAACAGATGCTTCGGGCGCTGTGGTTATCTCAAAGAAAAAATTTGATGCTTTGCCCCCGGATATGCAAAACATTCTTGTAAAGAACGGGAAAATATATTTACCCAAATTGACAGCTTCATCCAGAAAAGAAAATGCAAGATCGATTGAAGTTTTAAAGAACAAGGGCATTAAGTTAACCGAAATTCCATCCAAGGATGTCATCTCCACCTATGATGAAATTGGAAAGAAAGCCCGCCGTTTATTAATCGGGAAATTATATGATGAATCATTCCTCAACAAAGTTGAATCATCGATAATGGAGTTTAGAAAAACAAAGAAGTAAACGATATATATCAGTGATGGGTTTCATACCCATCACCAAATGAAGCATTATAACATTAAAACCCCGCTTAAGTTTACCTTAAACGGGGTTTTTTAATGAATATTCGGTTTTAGGTGAAGTCGGGTGTTCCGAGGCTGTCCGAGAACCCATAATTTGTCTTTCTGACGATTCCGCTTTAGCGGATGAGGAAGTGAGCGCATATTGCGCCATCCTGTAAAGCGGGAAATCCCGATTCTATGAGTGTAATAAAGACTTCGTGAATTGGTCCCGCTTTGCGGGATCACCCCGATAGAACTGGAGTAATCGGAATGATGACAAACTTATGGGGTTCTCGGACACCCTCATGACCATGACACTTGAGATAAATAACGTCCTTCTGGGAATCTTTCTTCGTGGTAAGTAAGATTCCCGATAAGAGCCGTTCGAGAAAGACAATATTAATAATTGGTCGGGAGCGGTGCTCCATCCCAGTCATGCCAGCACTGACTCCCAATCACAATAATTTCAATAATCGCGAGTGAAAAAATAAACCCTATTTATCCCTCATCAATATCATCCCCGATGTCGGAGGAACACTGATATGTCGCGGTACTTTACCGAATGGTTTATCCATCGTAACCTGATCGGGATTTCCCATAACCTTCCAACTGCCCTTAGGAAGGTCAATTTCTATCTTCTTCTTGGCATTGCCGTTCAAAATGACAATAAATGGTTTGTCATTCTTTAATTCCTCAGTATCGCATTTCTGAGGGTCAAGATGGAACACAAGTTGAAAATCATCCTTCATATCCAAAAATTCAATTGCCTGACGCGGCGCACTGCCGAGAATTGGATGTTGCTTACGCAACGAAATTAATCCTTTGTAATACGAAACAAGAGCCTTATTCACCTTAGCATGGTCATAGTTCAGATAATTTGTTTCATTATCTTTATCGTAGCTGTTGTGATCAATCATCCCGACGCGGGGTTCAAGAGCATTGGTGGGAGCAATCACCTTACTTCGTGCATACTCCTGTCCTTCATGAATCATAACAGGACCCTGAGAAGTGAATAAAAACATTGCGGCAAGCTTATTGAGTTGCAATTGTTTTGCAGTAAGTTTTACGTTTTTCTCCGGCTTCAAAATCTTTTCGTTCTCTTTTGCATCATGCAATGCCAAACGGATAAAATCGCCCATGGTATTATCATCATGCGATTCGAGATAATTGATGCTGTGTTCTTTCCTGATAAATGCACCGCCGTCTTCACGTAAACTTCCGGCAATGTAACTCATATACGTTTTTTTGTTATTACCGCCTTGATGTTTACCAAAGATAAATCCAAGTCCGTCATTCGGATTTTGTCCTTTTACACCGTTACGTATCTGGTCATTCCATGCACCCCATCCGATATTACTGAATCCGGCTAAATCGTACTTTCCTCCGCCCCACGGTTCTGCAATGAGGATAACATTCGGATTAATCTTCTTGGCTTCTTGTGTAATAAGCTGACATGTTTCCCAATCAATCATTGTTGCCAGATCAAACCGGAAACCATCGATATGATATTCTTTCATCCAATAAAGAACAGATTCAACAATCATACGGCGAGCCATTTTTCGCTCGGTCTTGAAGTCATTTCCACAACCTGATGTTGCAATAAAATTACCGAGGGAATCACAACGGAAATAATAAAACTTATCGATATACTTGTATGGATTAAAATCATATTGCGAAACGTGGTTATATACAACATCCATCAGTACGGCTATTCCATTCTTGTGGAATGTTTTTACCATGTCTTTAAATTCGCTGACGGCCCTGCCATCCACTCCATTGTATTGGTCCGGCTCGACGGTTCCATCGGTGCCGTAATACGTTTCAGGGGCAAAGAAATAACTCGTCATGTATCCCCAGTGATTACGCCCGTATACATTCCATGTATTTGTCGGATAGCCATATTTTGCAACCGAGCTATCTCGATAGGGTAATTCTATCGTTCCGAATTTTTGTGTCGGAAGAAGTTCAACGGCATTCACACCAAGATGTTTCAAATACGCTAAACCACCCTTTCTGTCATCTTCTGTCAAGCCCTTGTATGTCCCTTTAGACCCGATGCCGGAAGTTGGGTGCATTGTTAAATCACGTACATGCGACTCATAAATGACCAACTTTGAATGATTCTCAGGAATAACAAAAGTATCCCCTTCCCAATCATAATCAGTTCTCAAAATAAGTGTTTTGGCAGGTTGGTGATAATTAGCTTTTGTTACAACCGCTTTTGAATAGGGATCAGCGATGAGAATATCGGGATTAAACATTTCGCCCGGTCCTTCAACGCCAGATACTCTATACCCATAAAACCTACCGAGGACGCTCTCGCTTGTGGAAAATTCCCAAACACCATTCTCATCACGGCGCATAACCTTATCAGCGCCCTTTTCGTCGGTATGTTTATCAAAAATCGTGAGAACTACTTTCGTAGCTCGCGGTGCAAACAAACGGAATGTTGTTTTCCCGCTTTCAAAAACACAACCAAGTTCCTTGGTTGAATAGAGTGATTCAAAAAATGCCTGTGCGGCGGGTTGTGCGGAAAGTGGTTTCAGTGTTGGTACAAACATGACAAGAAGAACGAATAATATTGTGAGTGATAGATGTCGGTAATTGTTATGCTTTTGATTCATGGGGTTCCTGTCCTTCTTCTTTTGGTTTTCGGTCATAGATATCAACAAATTCTTTAAAGATAGCAGGAGTATTGGATTGTACCTGATCCCAGCTAAAACGCCAGGCCCAGTTCCCGCCAAGTTTGCCGGGGAAATTCATACGCCCTTCCGTCCCTACGTTTAACATATCCTGCATAGGAATAATAACAATTTTTGCAACGGTAGAGTATGCAAGCCGTATTAACGGCAATACAATATCATCGCCGTAATAATTCAAATATTTTTGAACTGAAGAATAAATATCGTTCGGTTCTGTTTTTGCTCGTTCAAAATAACCGCGCGTAGTATCGTTATCATGTGAGCCTGTATAGACAACACAATTCGGGGTGTAATTGTGGGGTAGGAATTTATGATCCATCTTTGAGCCGAAGGCAAACTGTAAAATTTTCATTCCGGGGAAATTAAAATGGTCACGCAAACGAATAACGTCTTTTGTTATCAGTCCAAGGTCTTCAGCGAGGATGGGAAGTTGACCAAGATGTTTTTGTAACGCGGCAAAAAGTTTTAATCCGGGAGCCTTTATCCATTTTCCGCTTTCAGCGGTTAGCGCATCTCCGGGAATTTCCCAGTATGCTTCAAATCCGCGGAAATGGTCTACGCGAATAATATCAACCATTTCAAGCAATTGCTTGATACGCATACGCCACCAGGCAAAGTCATCTACTTCCATTTCATCCCATCGGTATAAGGGGTTTCCCCACATTTGTCCTGTCTTGCTGAAATAATCAGGTGGTACACCGGCTTTGGTTACTAATTGACCGTCATCATCAATATCGAATAATTGTTTGTTAGCCCATGCATCTGCACTATCATAAGCAACAAAAATTGGTAAGTCGCCTATGATTTTAATTCCCCTCTTATTGGCAAACTCTTTTACGGCATTCCACTGGCTTGAGAAAAGGAATTGAATAAATTTGTTTTGCTCAATCTCTCGTTTATGATTGGCAGTGAATGATTCGATTGCTCCTGGCGCACGTTGAATGAGTGATTTATTCCACGTATTCCAATGCTCCTGATGATGTGCTTCTTTGATTGTCATGAACAAAGCATAATCATTTAACCAGTATGCGTTATGCTCACAAAACACTTCAAACTTTAACGTTAGTCCTTTGTTCTGAGAATTTTCAAATTTGTTGAATGCTTTGACAAGCAATGTTTTCTTAAAATCTATAACCTCTCCAAACTCAACGGAATGTGCGTTGAAAGATGGAATACGGGAAATATCTTCGGGAGTAAGCAATCCTTCCTCAACAAGTTTTTCAGGACTAATGAGTAATGGATTCCCTGCAAATGCCGAGAAACATTGATACGGCGAATCGCCGTACCCCGTGGGTCCGAGTGGAAGTACTTCCCAAAGCGTTTGACCACACGCTTCAAGATATTGAATAAAATTATATGCTTCGGGACCTAAATCACCGATGCCGAATTTACCGGGGAGCGATGTTGGGTGCAAAAGCACCCCTGCAGAGCGTTCAATATTCATAGTGTCTAAATATAACAAAATGCAAAAAGTGAAACAAAGGATTTCATCGTTTTGATGAATGTTTTTATCCACCGAAACAACGAAGGACCAAAATACTTACTCATTCTCAGCCCGACACAGAATAAGCCGGGAAAGCGATCATGACTATGAGCTAAATTTGAAAATGGTTGTTTTAATTTTTTTTATCTAATTGAACGAGTCTCGAATGTAGTCATTTTAATTCCGACACCTGTAACTACTCAATTAGGTTACCATACTGCGCTCAATTATCTAATATATACCATCTTCTTAATCGATGTATATGGAAAAATCAGCTCAGGAACTTCAAACGCCTCAAATCTAAAAAAGTAAATTCCGGTTTCAACATCTGGACGCCAAAATACTTCATACCATCCCTGGGGTTGAAATGCACTAACAAGGGTTGTTACCTTTTTCCCCAACATATCAAAGATGTCACAATACACATTACAATCACGAGGAAGGAAATAACGAATCGCTGTTACTTCCCTGAATGGATTGGGATTGTTTTGCTCAACAACAAATTCGTACGGAAATCCATCTCTCACTTCAGGGACCCAATGCTTTGTGGTAAAGGTATTATACGATGACCAGGCAACATTAAATGTATCGTTACGTGGTTGAATTCTCCAATAATACTTGCCTGAAAAATAGAAATAATTTACCATGGCAGATGTTTCTGCTGTCGTTTTCTCAAACCAAATAGTATTAAATGTACTATCCCATGTCAATTGGATTTTGTATCCGCTTGCATGAATTCCTGTATTCCATGTAAGAAGTACATGTTCGCGTGAAATATCGGTGGCATTATTTGAAGGAAAAACAATGCTCGGATATTCCGGACGGAGTGGTAATGTTGTAAATTTCCTTGCAGTAGAATACGGCCCAACACCTCCCACATTTCTTGAACGGACTCTCCAGAAGAAGGATGTGTTTTGGGGCGTATTATGTAGCTGAATAGAACCTGCCACAAGCGTTGTCTCGTTGTATATGATATTTGTAAAATATTGATCAAATGCCACCTGAACATCATACCCGTTAACATCAGTGGATGTTGCCCACCGTAACGTAGGATCAAGTGAATTATATTTAGAATTATCTGCCGGTGATTGTAAAACAGGAGCTGAGGTTGGCGCGTTTCTTAATGTTTTAAATTGCCTCACAAGTGAATACTCTCCAACGCCTGCATCATTAACTGCCTGCACATCCCAATAATAAGTGAGCTCTCTTTCTAAATCGAGTGTAATCGATGTATCTGTCACCGTTTGACCGGATTGATGAAGATAGTAATACGAAGTACTTAAACAGAGGATATAACTTTTTGCATGTGGGACAGAACGCCAACGAATTGTGACAGGATTGGGAATATCGATCGTCAAATCATCCGGTGTCACTAACATTGCTATCCCCGGAGGAGGACCAACAAGAAATTTTCGAGAAGGTGAATATTCGGAAATTGTTGTATTGTTTTGTGAAGCAACTCTCCAATAATATCGAGTTAAGGAATCTAAATTGTTAAGTGATAATGTTGTGTCAGTCATTAGCGCATCATCTACAATAAAACTCGACGTAAATGTTGAATCTTTGGACACCTGAACATGGTACGATGTTGCGAGTGGCGCTCTCCTCCATTTCAGTGTAGTTGAAAATCGAATATCGACAGTATCATTCCGCGGCGAGACAAGCACAGGCAATAATAATTCTATTGTTTGCCGGGTAGATTTAAAAATTTTTCCCGATGTGGTTACAGCATAAAGGTAGTTATTGTTATCCACTTCGAGTAAACTAACAGTCTCTCCTTCAAGACCGGTATTGATAGGCAACCATGACAATCCATGATCGAGAGAGTGAAACACCCCACTATCCACCGTTGAAATAAATCTATGATCCGATGCATCAATAGCAACGCTAAGTGGAGATAACCTTTGTATCTTTCTTGAAGGTTCAACACTCATAATACCCGTAAACGGTGACCATGCAAGCGAATGTCCACCCTGATAATCGAAATGCCAAAAGAATTGATCGTTTGTCCAGCAACCACCATCCCTACCGCAAAAATATAATACAGAATCAGGCGATACCAACATATCATAGACTTCAAAATAATTCAAATACGGTTGGTCAATTTGATTCCAAATAATTCCGTCATTGGTTGATTTCCACAGCCCTCCATAAAGTCCACCTGCAAATAGCGTTGACCCCCATTTAACGAACGCATCAATTTCAAAGACGTAAGGTGAGACAACAGCCCAGTTTGCACCAAAATCAGTTGAGCGGTACATTCTTGGTTGTTTGGTTGCAACCATGTAAGTGTTTTGAGGAGTGGAGTAAATGGCGTTGATTCTAGTATCGTTTAATCCATTTAGTATTGAATGCCATGTAATGCCGTTATCGGAAGAACGGTAAGGTCCCGATGAATCAGTGCCGATTAACATTGTGTGGTTTGCATCGAATGCAAAACTTGAAATTGTACCAACATTTGGATTTGAAACCGGCATCCAGTAATTCGACTGGCTATATAGAGGTGCAAAGAAAAAGAACAAGGAAACCATGATTTGAAAATGTCTTGTATGATTCACGATATTCGTCTCCGGATGGAATATTGTTTGATAATCATGTATTTAGAATTCAAGGGCGTTATCAAATTACAGAATTTTAAATCGAATGGCAAAATCCTTCCTTTTAAGAACTCTCCTTGAATTCACTTGTCGCTTTTTAGGTATGATCGTGCGGATGAATATGCTTTAATAGATGCGGTTTTTCTAATCCATGAGCCAACATCAATTCTTCATTCGAGAGAATTGATACCGTAGGACCATCGGCAATTATTTTACCTTCATCAAGAACAAGTGTACGTTCGCATAGTTCTGTTACAAGTTCAAGATCATGTGTGGCAATAATTTTTGTCGCTTGAATTGTCCGGAGTAGTTCTTTGAGTTGTCTTCGTCCTCTTGGGTCAAGCCCGCTCGTTGGTTCATCAAGTACCAAAACTTTCGGTTCACAGGCAAGAATCCCTGCCAGACAAACACGTTGTTTTTCCCCTGTACTAAGGTGATGTGGCGAACGTTTTTCGAATCCGACAAGACCTACCTTCGCAAGGGCATTCTTAACGCGTTGCTGTACTTCTGTTTGAGAAATCTCAAATTGCTGTGGACCAAAGGCAACATCTTCGTACACAGTTGGACAAAATAATTGGTCATCAGGGTCTTGAAATAATAATCCTACTTCTCTTCTGATGAGATACATATTTGATGAATTGATCTCTTTCCCAAATATTTTTACGCAAGCAGGTAAACTAGAACCTTCGGGAAGAATACCATTAAAATGCATAAGGAGGGTTGATTTACCTGCTCCATTCGGACCAATTAACCCAACACTTTCTCCTTCGTTTATCTTGAACGAAACACCGCCTAACGCTTCATGCTCGTCACGATACCGGTACTGAAGATTTGTTACTTCAACTGCAACCATCATTATCTCCACCCTCTCGCACACATAGCCGAATAAATTCTTTCAGCCCGTTCAATTGATCGTAGGAATAGTTGTCCCAGTACGGTTGAGAGCACATACCAGGAACGAGATGTTCGTTTTTGAAATGTTCGGCTCTTCCTTGCACTGGAAATACGTCCCATTTCATCAAACAGAATAAAAACGTAACGGTACATAAGAGCAATAATGGTAACAAAAACAGAGGGCGTGTGAATACGTTTGAGGAACTGAACTAAATCTGCAAATGGTGTTGTATTGGATAACAAAATAATGGTCATTAAACTCAACGTGCTCTTTGCAATGATGGAGCTGAATTTCAATACTCCATCAGGTTGAAATAATGTCATTGAAGCGATAATTATTACAAATGGTTCAAACAATAATATTCGCCGTGCAATAAATCCGGGTGGGATTTTGCTAATGATGATTCCTATAATCAGAAGTAAGCCTGCACCAACATAAGGAAACACCCATTCTATTTTTGATAGAACAACGGCAATAATAACTAATATAGCAACAAATACTTTTATTGTTACTGATAGCCGATGAATCGGGCTGTCTCTCCTGCTATATTTGTCTATAAAATCGCGACACATGTATTCTATTGAATTGACAACTTAAGATATATTTTTTGGCTTGCGTAATAATACTCTTGCAAGCACAAAAGAAAAAAGAAATACTACTATTGCGCCAACTACTCCCGCAAGGGCTGTTGCCATAGACAATGATCCTATTCCGGGAACCTGATAATCAGCAATGGGTGAGGAAATCAATGGATTTGAAAGAGCTCTCGATTCAAAACCAAACGTCGATGCAACCCGTTCTAATCCATCGGGCCACGGTGAAGCAAACGGACTCACAAAAATAACTAAACCCAATGTTACTACAGCTCCATAAATTATAATATCTGTAATTGGTTTTGCCCTGGTTGGTTCAATCGGTATTGATGATGCAAGTAGATCCGGACGTGTTTGATAGATAGCGGCAACAATTAATGTTGTAATGATTCCTTCACCAACACCAATCAGCATATGTATTCCGGTCATTGCCGGAAATCCCATCGACCAGTGAACTGTCCCTGACCATGCCAGTTCGCCGGTACAGAAGATTGATGCTAAGACAATAGAAAACCACGAAGCAAATGCTACTCCCATGAACATACCATATATGTTAGGGATCATTCTATGAATCAAACGATATGTATAATACCCGCCAACAGGAGCAACAATTGCCATATTAAATATATTTGCGCCAAGCGCAACCACACCACCATCGGCAAAGATAAAACATTGCACCACAAGAACAACCATCATGATAAGCATTCCGGCGCTTGGTCCCAATAACACCGAAACGAGTACCGCACCGATAAGATGTCCCGATGTACCACCAACGACGGGAAAATTTAACATCTGAGCAACAAAGATGAATGCCGCGGCAAGTCCCATAAGCGGGATTGTTCGTTGTGGTAAATGAGTTGTAATATTTCGGAACGCTCTTCCCAGAGCGAGAAGTGATAGCGTTGATGTACCGATTACCGTTTTGGTATCGAGGAAGCCGTCAGGGATGTGCATTAGTTGAAATAATACTCAGAATACTTATTTTATCGCTATTACAACAATTTTCATTCGTTTAAGGAAGTAATTGCTGATGATATAACTCATACAATATAAATATTTTCCGAATACTTTCATCTCTTCAATCAAAGCAATTACGCGTACATCACTAATTTCAATTGAACTTTAGCCTTCTGTACAATATTGCCAGAAGTAGAATCCCGTTCATCAAAAATACATTCAAGAACAAATAAAGATGTAATTGATTAAAGAGTGAACAAACTGTTAATAACGCAAATTCAGTTCCAAAGCCAAGTAACCCCGAAAGACGTAAGGCAAATTTATTGGTGTACCAGCGTTGTAAATATTCTTTATTATCCTTTCCTGTCCTGCACCATACATCGATAGCATACATCAATCTATCCTGCCAGCCATACAAAATAATGAAGATTTGTTGTAAGCGGAATGCAACAGGATCACCCAAACGATCTTCTTCGCGAATTTCCTCTGTAATCCGATTCAGTTTATACCTATCCTCAAGATGAAGAAACGAGACCTGATAAAATACATGGTAGGAAACACGAAGTGTAATCCCGAAGAATGATAAGATGCCAAGAAATACAGTCCATGAACTTGCGTATGCCTGATACACAACATACGTTACTGCCGCAAAGACAACAATATCAACAAGAAAATCTCCGATAGAATCCAGAAACCTGCCCCGCCGCGAATACATTTGCTTTGCCCGAGCAAGTTGCCCGTCTGCATCATCAATAATATCCTTTAGCATTACCAATAATCCGGCAATTGCTATCGCTGTTGGCGTATTGTATAGGTATGTCCAAGCCGCGGAAAGACCGATTATCACTGCAAGTATTGTTACTTGGTTTGGTGTGATTGAAGTTGGATAGACTAACCATACAAACATCGCGGCAATCGGTCGCATCATATAGATATTAATAATTTCATCTGCATAATATGCATCCGATTTTAGAGATTGCTTAAAGAATGTTATAGGACTTGGACGAGACACTTATTTTTATTTTTGATTTTAGATTATAGATTTTGGATTGTTTAGTCTTTTCTTTGATAAATATCGGTATATCAAAGTCACAAATGACTAATAACTAATGACTAATGACAAATGAGCATTGACAACTAAGTACTGATTACTGATTACTGATTACTGATTACTGATTACTGATTTCTGATTTCTGATTACTGATTTCTGATTTCTGATTACTGTTTACTGATAGCATTTTATCAATACGTTTCTGTAACAAACTGCATAGTACAAGCCACACATTTCCCCCAAGAACTACTGCCCATAGGAAATAGGTGACATTTCCCAATAAAGCACTCACGATGAGCATCGAACGATTTGTGGTTGGACCAAGAAATGTCCAAAGACGAATCATCCATGTATTTGATTTTTTGAATTGTTCCCTGTCTATTTCAATTGATTCACTCGGTCGGAACTGTTGTTGAAATTTCAAATATTTTAAATACATGGTTAATGTTAATAATCGCAAACCACTCTTGCCTGCATTTCGCAAGGCTTCAACTTGTAAAGAATATTTCTCTATTTCCATTGTCGTGAAATCTTCCTCGCCCCTTACAGTAGATATGAATCTGCCTTGCGCATCATCAAATTTGATTGCTTGAAATGCGCTACTTAATCCTCCTGCAATCACCAACCACCAATTGTCATTCCCAGTTACCGAAAGACCGATGCCGATTCCCAGAAATATTGCAACACTGGAAATATAATCAGCAATTCCGTCAATTATTCGCCCTAAGGGAGTGCCATTTTTCTTAATTCGTGCAAGTTGACCATCTGCACAATCCAATATGTTTGCGATTGCATACCAAATCCCCCCTATAAACAACGCTGATTCAACACCTAACGAAAACTGATACGCGGCAAAACATCCGGCAATAAGTGAAAGAAATGTAATTTGGTTGGGGGTAATGGGTGTTGATTTCACACCCATGACAAAAAGATACGCCGCAGGTCGGTACAATAGTAAATCAAGATATTCCTCCGCTTCAGGCATTTTTAGCGAACGACGATACTCTTCAAAGAACATGAAACTCTTATTGTGTGATGGTGGTAAAAATATACTTTATTATTTCCTTGGCATCTTCAATCGCATCGGATTGAGATGCGTACTGAAAATCTGTGCTGACTCTTTTTGTTAATCTTGCCGCTGCTTGTTGCAGCTCGGGAGGGAATGTGTTAATTGATTCAACTCGTTTCAACAAATCCATCGCATCCTGTTCAACCAATATCTCGTTCTGCTGTTCAAAATAGTATGTTAATGCGATCCCCGCAGCTCTACGGGCACAGACCCTTACCCGTCCTTCATTTCCTTGTTTTCGTGAATCACCGGCAATAAGCAACTCTTTCTTGATCCGCTCTTTATATACCTCAACTGAGGGCACGAAGTACCTCCGTTACACAAAATTAAGAACAACAACTGTTACATCGTCCTCAAAATTTTCGCTCTTTGAAAATGATTGTAAATCACTTACGATAATATTACACATATTTTGTGGAGGGACTTGATTATCAAGGAATAAGCGACATAATCGTTCCATCCCGAATTGTTCCTTTTTTCCCTTAACAGCTTCAATAATACCATCGGTATAAAGAAGAATTCTATCCCCTTTCGAATAGGAGATTTCTCTGTACGAAAACACACTGTCTTTTTTCATTCCTAAAGCAAAATTCTGCTCTCGATATTCTTTCAGCAGTGTCGAACTTGCTTGCTTGTAAATAATCGCGGGGTGTCCGGCGGTTGCAAGAAACATTTTTCGCGATTCTGAATCAATTAAGATATATGCACAGGTGACAAATGTTTTTTGATCTGATATTTCATGAATGATATTATTCAACGCATACAGCAGACTGTCGGGATAACATTCATGTGGTAATTCGGTGCGTAATGCGCTCTTGGTCATAGCGGAAACGATACCTGCGCCCACTCCATGTCCTGATACATCAGCTATGATTACGGCTGTCTTCGTCTCAGTTAATTTCACGACATCAAAATAATCACCGCCTACCTCCGATGCCGGTATTGTTACACCAAAGACGGCATATTCAGGATGAATAAACGGCATTTCAGGCAATAATGCTTGTTGAATTTTCTTCGTGATGTCCATCTCAGTTTGCAGTCGTGCCCGGTTTTTCACTTCTTCTTTTACGACATAAATAAACCTTGCATACCCAAAAGCGATTAATGTAATTGCCATTAAACCCAGGATGGTTCGCTGAGTGTAGATTCGGTCTAACTTGGCAGGAGTAAGATTATCAACTTGAAAGTCGGTATCAGCAACAACGTTTTTGGTTACCGGACCTAAAACAGTCTGTAGTTTACCATCTTTAACAACAATTGAAAACCCTCCCGAATTCATTGTAAGAATCGCGCCCCAGAAAAAAATCGCAACAAGGATGAGGTACCACTTTTTATTACCTAAATAAATAATAGTAGCCGCCATGGCGCCACTCGAAATGGTCTGAATCGCAACATATTCCCACGAAACAACACGTAGTTTCGATTCCATTAATATCGTAATTGGACCAAGCGCACTGAACATAAGAAACACGGCAAACGTAAGTCTGCGCTTCGCCTTAGACGACATCTGTTTCCATATATTTTGTGATTTCTTTTTCATGTAGTATTAAATGTCCTAACTTAACGAATAGTACAAGGATTGAAAGAATGATGGTTAAGGTTATCTTCCCATAACTCCAAGCAATGTCTTCTTATAATTCAACATCCCGTTCATACCAATACTTCGTTAAGTCTAACCAGAAAAACAACCCCCGCCATTCACCCAACGGTTTATAATATTTTTCAATAACCTTATCAGATGTTTTTCTTCCCTTGCGATGCTTCTCAAAAAATTTTGCCCTGCACCAACTGTCAATCGCAAGATAATCATATCTCCCTAATAATTTTAAGATATTCCCCGCCGCATACGGACCGATACCTTTTACAGAGCGAACAAGTTTAAATAATTCATCAGTTGGGAGATCACTTGTTCTCCAATGTTCAATTTCTAACTCTTTCTTCACTATTCTTTTTGATAGTTCTAACAAATACGGAGCGCGATATCCGGCGCGTATTTCTTTTCTGATATACGATTCGGTACAATCAGCAATCGCTTCCGGTGAAGGAAATGTATATGCCGTTTCTGAAACTTTCGTTCCCAATTTTTTACACAAATTTTCGGTGAGGATCTCCGTTAATGCCCAACTGCAATTTGTTGTACAAATCATCTTCACAACATCTTCATAAACTGTCGGCGTTCGAAGCAATCTCCCCGCTCCTAACTGTGGCACCCATTGAAATTCTTTATGAGTGGAAGCAATCTGATAGAAGTGATCATACTTCTCATCTAAACGTAAGCATGTTTTAATGTGTTGCGTTACTTGTCGTTGTTCGGCAGGAGTGAGTTTGGAATCTGTGGAAACGGTAAGAGCATTTCCACTTGCCAACGTACTTTTTTGTATGGTAGCTGTGACAATCTTACCGGAGGAGAGTTCAAAAATTCGAGTGATACCTTTACGTTCTTTATCTACTGAAAATGGAGCTAATGCATACCACCCATGACTGTACATTGTACTTGTTAAATTGAACTCAGCAGAAACCGGAAATGAAAACCTCATTCATCATCCATGGAATTGGTCATTTTTGCGAGAAGTTTTCTGTTCGTCGGGAACATTTCCATTGCTTTCAACATGGTGAGCATTGCTTCTTTTGGTTTCATCCGTTGTAATGCACGCCGTAACGCCTGATACTTTCCCGTATCACGACCAAATAGCAATTCCTCACGTCTCGTTCCTGAATCAGGTATGTTAATTGCCGGATAAATTCGTTCATTGGAAAGATCTCGATCAAGAACAATTTCGGCATTGCCTGTCCCTTTGAATTCCTGAAAGATTAATTCATCCATACGTGATTGTGTCTCAACTAACGCAGTAGCGATGATGGTAAGTGAACCGCCCCCTTCCAATGCACGTGCCGCTCCAAAAATTCTCTTGGGAATTTCTAATGCTCGAATATCAACGCCGCCTGTCATCACTCTTCCCGAACTGGGTTGCACTAAGTTAAATACTCTGCCTAAGCGCGTTAACGAATCGAGTAACACAACCACATCTTTCCCTACTTCCACTTTTCGTTTTGCATACTCAAGGACAAGCCGGGCAAGTCGGGCATGATCTTCACGTTCACTGTCATTCGAGCTTGCAAATACTTCTCCTTTAATATTTCGTCTCATATCTGTTACTTCCTCAGGGCGTTCATCCACAAGAAGAACGATAAGATGAATTTCAGGATGATTAATGCTAATGGCATTCGCGATTTGTTGCATTAAAATCGTCTTCCCTGTTTTTGGGGCGGCAACAATTAACGCACGTTGTCCCTTCCCCAGCGGACAGAGCAAATCAAGAATACGCATGGAGTCATCATTTTGAGATGTGGTAAGGTTCAAGCGTTCCGATGGGTCAATTGCTGTCCTACGATGTAATTCCTCAACTAATGTCCACGCACCGGGGTCTTTCCCGTTAATCCTAAGGATTTTAATTACCTCAGGCGCTCCCTTAAATTGTTTTCGGGCTAAGGCTTCAACCCAGCTCCCGGGACGAATATCCCATTGATCGACCATACGAAAATTAATATGGGCGTCATCTTCTTTCGGTGTCATTCCAATCGAAATTTGGCGTAACAACCCGCCATTTCGTGGATCAATTTCTAAAACACCGGAAACAGCAGTTTGTTGAGTTCCGAAATTCGGCTTCTGTTGCTGGTTCTGATTCTGATGCGGGTGCGGACGTCGAACATGTTCTCGGTGTGTAGGTGAAAATTTTTTTGTATCTTTCTCCCTGTCAAACATTGAAACTCCTTACGTTTATGAAATATACAGACATTCAAATATTCTTATTGAGAATCGCACTTGGTGCGCTACTCTTTAGTATCGGTATAAATAAAATCAATAGTGGTTGGCTTACGTCCAACCAGGAATTAGTAACTTCGTTGAATGATTATGCTGAAAAAGCAACCGGTTTTCAACAACAATATCTTCAAACCGTTGCCATGCCGTATGTATCAATCTGGGCAAAGATGATTGCCATCGGCGAAACTGCTATCGGGGCATCACTCTTAATAGGATTGCTTGCCCGATTTTCTTCCCTTATGGGAATTATCATGGTATTTAATTTACATGCCGCAAACGGAAACTTATACACTTTAAAGTTTTTCCAGACTCCGTGGGGGGCAGTTGTTATAGCCTGTTTTCTTATTTTATTTCTTTCCCGTTCCGGGCGTTGGTTCGGGTTTGATTATTACTTAATGAAATCAAATTCTAAAAATTTTTTCTGGTGAAGTTCTAATGTCATTGCGAATCACGCTTTAGCGTGATGTGGCAATCCCCAAAGGTTTATCACAGTGGTTGGGGATTGCTTCATCTCTCCGTTGCCTGAAGGCAACGGCAATAAATGAAGGAACATCTATTGCCGTCAGATTTATCTGACGGCAAGTTAAGATGCCATCTTTTTACTTTAGTTTTTTCCACGTTGTACCACCATCCTTCTTATCTTCAAGAGCAATACTCATTGCTTGCAACCCATCTCGAATTTTATCTGAAATTCCCCATAACTTCTGAGCACGGGCTTCCGCTCTCATTGATATAATTAGTTGCATCAATTGATCTTCAAGATTTTCTTCATTCGATTGCTTTGAATCCAACGATTCAGGAATAAATCCAAGGACGGTAGTTCCCAAAGCAGTAAATAATTCATTAATATTCTTAAGGCTTTCAATGGAAAGATTGCCTTGAGCTAACAATCCGTTTACTTCACGACTCATATCAAACAACACAGCAATTGCCTGCGGCATATTGAAATCATCATTCATCGCTTCCATAAATGCCGTTTTGAATTTTAAAGAATCAAATTGAACTGAATCCTGAATCGTGACGCTTGAATCTTCCTTTTGGGTTTTTAAAGCTTCACGAACATTCTTTACTGTGTTAACGAGTTTTTCCAATCCCTTTTCTGAACCTGCAAGTGCATCTTCACTGAAATCTAATGTTCCGCGGTAATGGCTCTGCAAAATGAAAAAGCGGACAACATGAGGGGGATACTTCTTGAACAAATCCTTAAGTAAAATAACATTTCCCAATGATTTGCTCATCTTCTGCCCGTTCACGGTGATAAGATTATTATGAATCCAATACCGTACAAACGGGTGACCTGTTACACATTCACTTTGTGCAATTTCGCATTCATGATGAGGAAATTGATTATCCATTCCGCCGCCATGAATATCAAATGTTTCACCAAGATATTTCATTGACATGGCAGAGCACTCTACGTGCCAACCCGGAAATCCCATCCCCCAGGGCGATTGCCATTGCATAATATGTTCCGGATCTGCCTTCTTCCACAGTGCAAAATCATTAGGGTGACGCTTTTCCGATTTTACATCTATACGCATCCCCGACTCAACTTCATCTGTACTTCGCCCGGAAAGTTTACCGTATCCCTTATCTTTAGAAACATCGAAATACACTGAACCGTTCACTTCGTAAGCAAAACCCTTTTCCAATAATTTCTGTACAATCTCAATCTGCTCGGTAATATGCCCCGTCGCTCTTGGTGAAATATCAGGGCGCAACACACCAAGCATATCCATATCATCAAAATAGCTTTTTGTATATTCTTCAGCTATTTGCATCGGGTGTTTTTGTTCTAATCGTCCCTGTTTAATGAGACGGTCTTCACCTTCATTTGTTTCGCCAAGCAAATGACCAACATCGGTAATATTCTGAACGTAGGTTACCTTATACCCGCTATACCGCAAAAACCTAATAATCGTATCAAACGAAACATAGCTCTTCGCGTGACCGATATGCGAGTGACCATACACCGTAGGCCCGCAAACATACATTTTCACCGCCCCTTCAACGAGCGGTTTAAATTCTTCTTTTTTTCTGGAAAGTGTGTTATAAATATTTAAGGGCATCGATTTTTAAATTATTATACTTGGACAAGACTAATTTCATTGATATTGCTGAAATCTTTGACATTAAAAGTGGCAATATTATTTACATTGTGGGCTAACGCAATACTTATAATTTCGATATCGTGAATTTTTAAACCTTTGGGTTTATAGCTTTTTAATAATCTTTGGAATATCTCAAAAGAATATTGATTAGGAAAAACTATATTCATTGTGGATGCTATATCTTCGACTATATTAAGTGCATCATCAATATTAAAATATGAATTCTCACCACGAGTAACAACTGAAAGAAATTCAGAAATATTTTTTGATGTCGTAAAAAGTTCAACATCTTGTTTCTGAAATATTGCTTGAGATCTGATATTGAATTGAGAATTGCTGTCAATTGCATAAACTAAAACATTTGTATCTAGCAGAATACTATTCATACGCCTGTTTTCTTATATCTATATTGTCAAACTGACCTTGTAACTGATAAGTTCTCAAAATCTTCTTTTTAGGTTTTTCGTCTTTTAACGAATGAAGGTATCTGTAAACTTCATCTAATACATTCTCCGGTAGTTTATCTACTTCATTTTTAATGGCTTCTCTAGTTTCCATGAAAAACTTTCCTTTTATAATTTTTTTATACTATGATTACAAGCTAAACTCTGCCTGAATAGGAACTATAATTTCCCCATCATGTTTCTTACTTCTTTTCTTGAAATTTAAGATCGAAAAACCTACTATTTTTTTTGATTTTGGATTGATACGAATAAAAAAATCATCGGAAATTTCATTAGATATAGCTTGTTTTGGATTACCTATTGAAATATCAAGCACATCACCTTCTTCATCATACATAAAATTTAATTTTTTCTTTTCCATAAATCAGCAATTAGAAATCACAATTCAGCAATAATTGAATCTAAAATCCACAATCTAAAATCTCCGCCAAAGGCGGATGAGCCTCTGGCTCATAAAACCTACTTCTTCCACTGCGGTTCTGTCGGCTTCTCCAACGAAGTCAATCCATACTGACTTAAAATGTACGCATAGTCAAATGCCGCTTCACGCAATCGTTCATATCTGCCTGATGAACCCATGTGACCTGCTCCCATATTTACTTTCAAGAGTACAGTATTGTTATCCGTTTTCATGTCACGAATTTTTGCAACAAACTTTGTCCCTTCCCAATAATTTACTCGTGGATCATTAAAACCCACCTTCACAAGCATATTAGGATAGTTCTGCGCTTTCACATTTGTATAGGGGCAGTACGTTTTCATATAGTCATAATCTGCCTTTACATTGGGGTTTCCCCATTCAAGATACTCTTGTTCCGTGTACATGAGTGATGGATCAAGCATAGTATTCAAGACGTCTACGAATGGAACGCTTGCAACAACCGCCTTGAATAAATCGGGACGCATATTTGTTACTGCGCCCATCAACAACCCGCCGGCACTGCCACCTGAGATAGTCAATTTTTCTTTACTTGTATATTTTTGTGCAATAAGGTGTTCGGCACAAGCAATAAAATCGGTAAACGTATTCATCTTCTTGTGAAGTTTGCCGTTATCATACCATTCACGTCCCATATCACCGCCGCCGCGAATATGTGCAAGTGCAAAAATTACGCCGCGATCTAAGTAGCTTAATCGTGCAGAACTGAATGTCGGTTGCGTTGACGAGCCATAAGAACCATACGAGTATAAATGTAATGGCGCTGTCCCATCTATTGGAACACCCTTCTTATAGACAAGGGAAATCGGCACTTCTGTTCCATCCTCAGCCTTTGCATAGATGCGCTCCGTCTGGTAAAGATTGGGGTCATACCCCCCTAATACTTCTTGCCGTTTGATTAACGTCTGTTCTTTTGTTTCCAGATTATAATCATAAATTGTTGCAGGTGTCGTCATCGATTGGTAACTGTACCGGAAGATGTTCGTTTCATACACAAGATTTACATTCCCTGAGGCAGTATATACCGGTTCAGGGAAATTGATATAGTGAGTTGAATTAGAACGTAAATCTGTTACACGGATTTTTTGTAAACCCTTCTCCCGCTCGTACACAACCATAAAATCTTTGAAGAAATCAGTCCCTTCCAACGTAACTTCTTTTCTGTGCGGTATTAAGTCAATCCAATTTTGTTCCCCGGGGTCAGAGACAGGAGCTTTCATTAACTTAAACGTCGTCGCTTCCTTATTGGTTCTGATATAGAAATAATCACCATTGTGATCAACGGAATATTCAAACTCGGGGCGGCGGGGGGCTATCAACTTAAATTGTTCTTCGGGACTTTCAGCAGAAATATATCGCCATTCATCCGAGTTACTTGCCGATGAAACAATAAAAATATATTTATCACTTCTTGAACGACCTACACCTACTGTATATAAGGCATCTGTTTCTTCATAAACAAGTTCATCATTTTTTACATCCTCACCGAATGTGTGTCTAAACACCCTATACGGTCGCTTGGCTGAATCTTCAACTGTGTAAAACAATGTTTGACTATCCATAGCCCAAACCATGGATTCGGTGTTTTCCACCCGTTCCCTCATCATATCACCATCACCCATGTTCATTATCTGAAGGACATAATTTTCCGAGCCATTTGTATCAACAGAAAATGCCAACCAATCCTGATCGGGACTTCGTTCCATCGTTGCTACTCTGTAAAATCGTGACCCCTCTGCAAGTTCATTCTGGTCAAAATAAATACGTTCGCGCGAATCCAAAGAACCTTTTTTCCTGCAATAGATGGGATATTGTTTCCCCTTCTCGGTTTTTGAATAGTACCAAAAGTCTCCTTCTTTATACGGCGGGTCTTCATCAGTCTCTTTGATACGGCGAATCATTTCGTTGTATAACGTTTCCTGCAATGCTTCCATAGGTTTCATATACGAACCGGTGTATTCATTTTCCTCATTGAGAAATTGAATAACTTCAGGATTCTTCCTGTCGACATCTCGAATCCAATGATAATTATCTATTCGCACATCACCATGAAGCGTATCAGCTTTAGGAACTTTCTTCGCTACAGGGGGCTTTTGTGTTTGGCTCAACACGCTCATGACTACAAACACAAGTAATATACTTTGTAAAAAAATTATGGATTTCATGTTCATTGCTTTGACTCGGATAAGATTATAATAAAATGTATTTTTTCGTTTTGGTTCAACTACGTCCCGGAAAACTCAATTAATTCACGTGCGCTTTGTAGCCCTGCATCGGTCACCGCTTCGCCGCTCATTAATCGTGCTACTTCAGTAATCCGTTCTTGTTTGGTGAGCTTTCGAACGCTTGTTATAGCGCGTTTCGCTTCTTCTTTTTTCTCTACCACAAAATGCGCATCAGCAAATCCTGCTATCTGAGGTAAATGCGTAATTGCAATCACCTGATGATGTTTGGCAAGTTCTTTCATTGCCTGCCCCACAGATTGAGAAATTCTTCCGCTGATACCGACATCAATTTCATCAAAAATTAACAATGGGACATGAGTTGTATTTACTAAATTCATCTTTAAAGCAAGCATGATTCTTGATATTTCGCCGCCTGATGCCACATTCACCAAAGGTTTGGGATTCTCTCCAACATTTGTCGAAATATAAAATTCAACATTATCAATTCCTGATGCTGAACAAGAATACCGCTTTGAACCGATCGGCAGAGTTATCGTATTTGTTCGATCTGAGTATTCTTGCGTAATCGAAGTTTCAAATCGTGCTTTAGCGATTCCAAGCTGTGAAAGTGTTTCAATAATTTTCTTATTGAGTTTTTTCGCTCCGTCCTGTCGTTGCTTGCTCAATGTTTGTGCAACTGTTGCACAGACCGCTACCGATTGTTGATATTCTTTCTCAAGGCGTTCAAGTTCCGAATCAACATTTTCAGCAAGTGAAAGTTCCTTCTCTGCCAATTCTTTATGATGAAGCAATGTCTCAAACGTTCCGCCATACTTTTTCTTCAGCATCGAAAGCTGTCCTAACCGAACCCTGATTTCTTCCAATCGCTCAGGTCTAAACTCAATTCTTGAACGATATTCACGTACAAAATTTGCCAATTCATCAACGATGGAACATGCTGAATCAATTTCATCTTTTGCCTGCTTAAACGCATCATCAATACAATGAAGCGATTCTATATGCTTCGTTGCTTCCCCAAGACGGTCAATAACAGAATGTTCTCCGTCATATAAGACTTCGTAAAGGGAATGACACTCAGTAGCAAGCTGTTCCGAGTGTTCCAGAATGTGTAATTCGTGTTCAAGGTGTTCGTCTTCATTCTTCTCCGGATTGACACTCCCTATTTCCTGCAATTGATATTCATACAGGGCTCGTTTTTCTTCAATCTGTTGTTTCTTATGTTGGAGAGTTTCCTTTTCCCGAACAATTGAATTTGTTCGTGTGTATGCTTTTGCAAATTCAGATCGTACTTTGTTGAGATTGGAAAAATCATCAAGCATGTCAATATGGGTTTCAGTTCTCAACAGCGATTGATGTTCATGCTGACCATGTAAATCAACAAGCATATCACCAACTTGTTTCAATACGCCAATGGTTGAAGGTGTATCATTAATGAAACACCTGCTCTGACTTTTAACCGAAATTTCCCTGCGTATAATTAATTCGTCAGCTTCATCGTATGAATTTTCTTGAAGAAATTGTTGCAAGCGTTCAAGATCGGTAATGGAGAATGTTGCTTCCACAACTGCTTTTTCAGACCCATTCCGCACAACACCACTATCGGCACGTTCACCTAAAATCATACTGAGTGCATCAATGATGATAGATTTCCCGGCACCTGTTTCACCGGTCAGGATACTTAACCCTCTATCGAATTCTACTGTGAGCTCATCTATGAGGGCGTAGTTTTTAATATAAAGGGATTTGAGCATCGGGATAGGTTAATTGAATGTAACGAATTTTTTCCAATTTCAATAGATAAATAAGTCAATTCTTTGTGGTTATAAAAAGAGCTATGTCTCTTCAAAGGGGTGATTGTACTGTAATTTTTATTTACAAAACAGGCTTTATTTCTTGCTTTTTCTTACTTATTGTGAGAGGAATTTCTGAACTCTATACTGGGAGGGAGTTCTACTCCCGACCTGTAGTTCCCCTTCGGCTCTCAATTTCATATCAATGGCGTTTATTCTACAAGGGCTTCGAGAAATTGTATATCGGGAACCTCCTTCAAAATACCATAGTAAAAAGCAATTTTATAATACTCTTCTAAACTTGCAAGGGCGGCTTCATCAAAGGCAAACGAAAACTCTATGGGCAGATATTCTTCCTGAAGAACGTTCTCCTGTATTCGTTTCACTTCTTCCGGTGTCAATGCATGTTCTTTCGTTACCCAAAAACCGTGTACATACGGATACTCGGTAATATCAAACCACTCATCAACAAGGTCGATTCTGTTATGATGATCTTCCCATTCAATGCAATCATCTCCGACAACAAGAACGCTGTCGGATTTTTTCAACACCTCCGGTGTCATACGTTGAACGGCAAGCAGTTGTGGAGAACAATTAAACTTTTCGGTGAGAATGGATTTGGCAAGAATGATTTCGGATGATGATTCGGGATTAATCGCTAATGAATCAATGCTCCTGAGATTATCACGGAAGTGAAGTTCGATCGTGTGCGTTTCGCCATGCGATGCAAGGCATACTCCACCCAATATTCTCAACTGAGTATGGTGTTTCGCGTATTCGATAGGTGTGACAAAAGCTCCCGCAAGTTCATCTTGAAGGAGCTTCGTTACAAGTCGAGTAGGTACGTCTTGAACAAGTTCAAAACGTATTTCAGACTCAGGGGAGGTTTGTTCTAAACCGGCAAAAAGCGGTTTAGCATACGCATGACGTATGACCCCAAGTCGCTTAGACATTACTGTGAAGTTTTCTGACGGATGCTCTTTTCGCCTAACTCACGGATGTAATAGAGTTTTGCGCGGCGGACTCTGCCGGGTTTCACAATATCAATTTTGGCAATACGGGGTGAGTGTAACGGGAAAATACGTTCTACACCAACGCCATCCGATACTTTACGAACTGTGAATGTTGCACCCATACCGGCGCCACGACGACCCATCACGATACCCTGATACTGCTGGATACGTTCTTTATCGCCTTCAATAACACGGACGTGAACATTAATCGTGTCTCCCGGTTTAAATACCGGAAGATCGGACTTTAATTGCATTGCTTCTACAAGTTTAATTTTTTCCATGATGTATCTCCTTTGTACTTGATTCTACCAACTATAAAAACTATTCCAAATTATTCGAAGTATGAATTCTACTTCGCTTCTTTCTTTTCAGAATGAATATTCTGTAACGCTATTAAATCTTTTCTTCTCAACTGTGTCCGTTCAAGTCGCTGTTGCTGTCGCCATTTCTGTATCGTTTTATGATTTCCTGACATTAATTCATCAGGGACTTTCATATCCCGGAACATTGAAGGTCTCGTATAATTCGGGCAATCTAATAACCCGTCTTGAAACGAATCCGTCAATAACGATTCTGCATCACTAATCACACCCGGGATTAACCTGACAAGTGTATCAATAAGAACAATTGCGCCAACTTCTCCGCCTGTCAATACGTAATCTCCGATTGAGATTTCTCTGGTGATGAGACGCTGTCGAACTCTGTCATCAACACCCTTGTAATGACCGCATAACATGATCAGATTCTTACTAAGCGATAACTGATTCGCTATTTTCTGGTTCAACTGCTCACCATCTGCCGAAAGGTAGATCACTTCATCGTATGTTCGCTTTGCCTGTAACCCTTCGATACACTCGAAGATTGGTTCCGGTTTAAGAACCATACCCGCACCGCCGCCAAATGGCGTATCATCAATCGTCTTATGTTTATCATGAGTAAACTTTCGTAAATCATGTAAACGGATCTGAACTAACTTTTTTCGTTTTGCCTGTCGAATGATGCTCTCACTCAATGGTCCGCGAAATGTTTTCGGAAACCCGGTAACGACATCAATTCTCATAGGATTCTCTACAGTTCAAACAACCCTTCGGGAGGGTTAATAACAATGTGATGTTTCTTGATATCCACACTTTCAATGAACTCTTTCGTGGCTGGAAACATGACCTGTTTCTCACCATATTGTATTTCCCACAAATCGCTACTTGCCATCTTCCAAACATCTTTCACTTTTCCAAGTGAAGTTCCATCACCCTGAAACACATCGCAACCGATGATATCATGTATAAACCATGAACCTTTCGGGGGAGCGACAAGCTCATCCTTGGTAACAAAAAGAAAGTGACCGATAAATTGTTCCGAAATGGTTCTATCGTCAATCCCTTTAAATTTGATGCAGATTCCTTTTGATTGGAACCGTACATCTTCAAGAATTTGCACTGTTGTTGCGCCATCCGTTAAACCGATATGCACAACTTCAAGTTCATTGAACCTTTCAGGTGAATGGGTCAGCGGGATAACTTTTAAGTACCCTTTTATCCCAAAACAACTCGTGATGCGTCCAACGGCAAAAAACTCTACTGCTTTTTTCTTAGTCTCCTTCACGACTGACTTAGCCATGGGGAACCCTTCCTGTCAAACGAATCTATCATTGCGCCGCTTGACGATTAATGAAAAATTAAGCAGCAGGTGCTTCTGCGGGAGCCGGAGCTGGTGCAGCAGGAGCGGCAGCTGCGGCTGCAGCGGCTTTCTTTTTTCTCTTGCGAGCAACAAGTCGTTCGGCTTGGCGAACTACTTTTGCGGCATGAAGAACTGCCCACTTTTCCATTTCAACGGCAATCACTGCTTCGTCTTTACCTTTGCGAATTAATTCCCATTTGAGCCAAAGACCTTTATTCTTTGTTAAACTCAATACCTTATCAGTTGCCTGAGCGCCGTTTTTCAACCAATGAAATAATCTCTTTTCATTGAATTCAACAACAGCAGGCTGACTGCATGGGGCATACGTTCCGATTGCTTCGAGAAATTTTCCGTCTCGTGGCGATTGTGAATGTGCGGCTACAATTTTATAGACCGGCTCTTTTTTCTTGCCGATACGCTTTAAGCGCAATTTAACCAATGTTAAGTACTCCTTAGATATTTATTTGTTTTGTTACTACACTTACTTGTTAATTGGGACGTCGGGCTCCACGAAACATACGGGGAATCTTCCCCCGTGATATCCGTTTCATCATATCCTGCATCTCAAAAAATTGCTTTAGAAGTTTATTCACATCTTGAATCGATGAACCGCTTCCTGTGGCTATTCTTTTTCTGCGTGAACCATTGATGAGATGGGGCTTCCGGCGTTCTTCGCTTGTCATTGATTGAATAATAGCTTCAAGACGAACCAATGCCTTATCGTCCACATTCACATTATCCGGCAATTTATTCATTCCCGGAATCATGCTCAAAACCTGCTGAAGAGGTCCCATTTTTTTGATCTCATGAAGTTGGTCAAGAAAATCATCAAAGGTAAATTCCGATTTCCTTAACTTCTCTTCTAATTTTAGAGCTTTTTCTTCCGTAACCTGCTGTTGAACTTTTTCAACAAGCGTTACGATATCTCCCATTCCGAGAATACGTGAAGCCATTCTATCGGGATGGAACTGCTCAAGGGCATCGAGTTTTTCACCGATACCGATAAACTTGATTGGCTTTGTAACGATCGAACGGATCGAAAGAGCCGCTCCGCCGCGTGTATCACCATCAAGCTTTGTTAAAACTACACCATCAAAATTCAAACGGTCGTGGAATGCTTTCGCCGTGTTGACTGCATCCTGACCTGTCATAGAATCTACAACGAAAAGAATCTCATGCGGATTGACGTTGGATTTAATTTTCTCAACTTCACGCATCATCTCTTCATCAATATGCAAGCGACCTGCTGTATCTATGATGACAGTATCGCGTGCCGCTTTTCTTGCTATCTCTATCGAACCTGTTGCAATCTCGACTGCCCCTTTTCCTCGCTCTGCTATCACCGGAATCTGAATCTGCTTTGCAAGCATTTCAAGTTGGTCAATAGCCGCTGGACGGTAAACGTCAGCCGCAACAAGAATAGGTAATCTTCCCTTTTTCTTCAGGAAGTTAGCAAGTTTCGCGCAAAACGTTGTTTTACCCGAGCCCTGCAAACCCGCCACCATAATAATCGTTGGCGGTAAGGGCGCTTGTGCAATCTGGGCGGTTGATGTACCGAGCAAATTCACCATCTCATCGAAAATAATCTTAACGATGAGCTGACCGGGTGTTATACTTGATAACACTTCCTGTCCTACTGCCCGTTTTTGAACATCCTCTACAAATTGCTTAACAACTTTGTAATTAACGTCCGCATCCAACAATGCCCTGCGTACTTCACGTAACGATTCGGCAACGTTGGCTTCCGTGATCTTACCTTCACCACGGAGTTTTTTAAATACGAGTTCTAGTTTTTGGGATAAATCTTCAAACACAGGCTATAGAATTGCGCAAACAAGCATGAATAGACAAAAAAGCCTATCGCGCAATAAGCCGATAGGACGAAAAGCGGACATAATTTAAGGAAAAAAGCATCAGGAAACAAAAATTTAGTTTAAAAACGCGATTCTTGTTTACAATCTCCTCCTTTGCCTCCTCTAAAATGCTAATTTTTACCAATTTAAGCAAATTTTTAGCACCGTAACACCCATTTATTTACATACCAATAAAATGTAGTAGCCCCCGTCACAAAAGTCAAATAATACTGTAGCCGCACCCTTTATGGGTGCGTTTCCAGATCAAAAACGCAGGCATGAAGCCTGCGCCTACACCTTTTTAGAACTAATAAGACAACCCTAGCAGTTTTGGTTCAGGAAACTCTCCCTTTCAAGATCGTGATTATTAACCTAAAAACATTCCGTTCAAGATATAGTCAGGGCTGATATCCATCAAAGAAGGACTAATCCAATAGTCTCAACTTCTCAAATACTCAATATCTTATCTTCTTTGTAAATACCTACCTTATCGTACTCCATGTATTATTTCGATATCTCAAAACTGTAAAGCCACTTGGATAATCCAACAACCCTGTAGCCCATCCCGTACTATCGTTAAGAAAATAAAGGGTCTGCAAATTATAATTCACCTGAAGTTGTATTTCCCAATGTTTCCCTCTGTCAGTTGATCTCTCGATATAATAAATCCTTCCCGAACTAGATCCACCTAAAGCAAAAACTAGTGAGTCATTTACAATCGCCAAATCTATAACTGAGCTTCGGTAAGTCCCTGCTGTATCCCAAAATTGCCCTGCGTTTGTTGTCCGTAAAATTCCTCCCTCTCCGTATGCATAGCCATAATCTTCACCACGAAATATAAACCCGTATACATTCCCAAGATATTCAGGTGTAACATATACTTGCGCCCAATTATTCCCATTATCTTCGGTATGCAAAATGAAGGGATCGCAATTAAACGAGTTACCTCCACCCCCCGCCCAACCTTTTCTCTCCGGTGTAATATAAATACAACTTATTGACCCACTCGTTCCTTCATAACTTCTTTCCCATGTATTGCCTCCATCTGTCGTGTGGTAGATAAACCCATTCCCTGTGCATCCAAGTGGTCATCCTAATCTGGTAGAACCTATCCACCCTTCTAAGCGATTTAAAAAATAAATTGTCCCTGTTAGATGAAGGCTATCTTGATAATACATTAATTCTCTGCTATCATACTTCGTCCATACATTTCCTCCATTCGTTGTCTTTAGAATTACGCCCCGACTTCCATACGCCCAGCCATAGTCACGGTCAATAAATTGTAAGCTATATATTTCAGAACTATCTGTAATATAGCTCGCGAACCATGAAATGCCGCCATCTGTGGTCTTAAATATACCTCCATTGTCTCGATACTTGGTTCTATGTATTCTACCTGCAAGCCAACCATTAAGCGTATCCAGGAATTGTATGTCACGAGGACGAATCGTATCCGGTAGGGGTATTAGTACCTGTTTAGGCGGCTCAATAATTTCCACATTAGCTTCATCACAAGAGTAAAGGGTAGTCAAAACAAAAATGGTAAGGATAGAAAACGCTACAAAAAGCGCTTTATGGAGAAAGTAGTTTGAGTATATTCGTACTTCAAATTGCATCTTAGCAATCTGTGAACATTTGCTCCTGCCTCTTTTGCTGAAGAACGTGTTACTCATTCTTAATTGCTATTTTATAACTATACATACAACTCACAAATCTTTTCCTTGATTATCAATGGTCATAATAGTATTGAACTTATAAAAAGGTACGAATATCTTTATAAAAAAGCCAACCCCAAAGAAACAAAGTTAAAACGGGGTTGGCTAAGATAAAATTGACTATCAGCAATTGTCCATTCACTATTGACAATTGACTAATGACGATTGACTAAAATTACATCTACCTCATCAACACCATCTTTTTCGTCTCAACAAATCCGCCAACTGAAAGCCTGTATGTATAAACACCGCTCGGCATATTACTCGCATCCCAAACCACAGATTTATACCCTGCATCCTGAACTTCATTTACCAATACGGTAACCTCTTCACCAAGCATATTATAAACCTTCAATTGTACGGACACGGCGTGCCGTGTCCCGTCGTTTGTCGAGCCATTTGTCCCGCTGTTTGTCCCTGCCATTGTCCCGCCGTTTGCTCCACCAGTTGTAGCATCCATCGTCTCAAATTCCGGAATCTGATAACGAATCACCGTACTCGGATTAAACGGATTAGGATAATTCTGTGCCAATCCAAACATGGTTGGTAGTTCTACTACATTCTGTGAAGCGCTCGGCGGAGCCGGAGGCAACTCACCCGAAGAAACAATCTGAATCCTGCCCACCAATACCGATTGCGAAGATGAAAGAATTAATTGTCCGTCGTTCTGTACATGTACCCAGTACCCCTTCCCCGCTTCAAGTGTTGGTGCGGCAGAGTACGATGAACTATATCCGTAGAATTGTGATGTCACTAATCCCGGCGGAATAGATACGATTGACGCTGCCTGAGTAGTTCCGCTTGGTGTACCGATAATATTCCAACCCTTCTTTACTTGAATCGTGTCGGTAAACACCGGAGTCCCTGAACGAGAATATGATTCATCATTACTTAACTTAATCCAGTACCCCTTACCTAACTCAAAGGTGGAAACAGAACTGTAGCCTTTGTCATAATAAAACGCAGTCCCGGTGCTTGAAGTAAACACTGTTGATACTTGCATAGTATTCAACTGCATCGGAATAGAAACCATATTCCATCCTCGCGATACATTCTGTGTTACCGAGTAACAAGGAACAGTAAATGATAACACAGGTGAATATCCTGTTTCAATTCCATCATCATTTTGCGCCTTAACACTAATCTGGTAATCGGTACAACTTAAAACATTCAACATTGCTGTCCCGTTTGTACCGCCCCAATCAGCTAACGTATTCCATACAATACTTATTCCTAACGAACCATCATTCTGTAAAAATCGTGCTTTGGTATCTTCAATCACTTTTATAGCATACTGTGTGGATGGAGTATTCCCTGTTTGATTAACAACGATAGAAAACCCATTATAGGTAAGTCCGCTTGTTGATGGAACAGATGGTGTATTACTTAATGTCAATCCTTCAATCAGGATAGGTGCCCCTTCCCCTCCATTGTTAAATGCAGAAATCGTATAGAAATATCGCTTATTGCCAATAAGTCCTGTGTCAATAAATTGGGTCGTATTTGCAGGAAGATCGTTCCCCACCTGCTCGTAAGTATCCTCTATACTGCTTCTTCTATACACTCTAAACCCTGTTTCATTTTTAAGTGTATCCTGCCATTGCAGTGATAATGTTGTCCCTGTCTTCTGAACAATAGAAACTGATGATATTGCATCAGGAAAATCTGCAGTCGTAAAATGAAATGGATTGTTGGTTGCATTCAAAACACCTATTGCATTTTTAGCAATAACACGCCAGTAATATGTAGTATTGGCATGAAGACCTGCAAAATCGTATGTCAAATAGGTTGTGTTCTCATCTACAAGTGTCGTAGGCGGATTATTAGTATCAAAATATACATCATAACTTGTTGCATTTTCAGATGCTTCCCACACTAAAGAACCCGTTAAAGCTACCTCGATTTCACCGTTAGCAGGTGAAGCTAATTGAAACACTGTAGGCGCCTTAACTGTCGAAAAGACGAATGGGGAACCACTACTTGTAGTACTATCACTACCGGAATGAGAGACAATGTTCCAATAATACGTACCGTTTGTACTCAACCCCGAATAGGAATATGTCGTATCAGGTTGTAAACTGCTTACTTTCAAAACAGGTGGGTTTACAGTATCAAAAAATACATCATAACCAATTGCATTAACAGAACTATTCCATCGTAGACTGCCACTCAAATTCTGATTTAATGCATTGTTTGATGGTGTTAATAAATCAAATGCTCCCGGAATTACTGTCGCGCTTGTAAAACTCCATGAAGCAGAATCAGACACAGTATTACCATCACTGTTTTTTGCCACTACCTTCCAATAATAAGTTTTCTTTACACCAAGCCCTGAATAATTATACGATATTCCAACCTGATTTTGACTAACTATTGTTGTTGGTGGATTGATCGTATCAAGATAGACATCGTACGCTGTTGCATTTGAAGAGACATTCCAATGTAATGTTCCCGAAAACGGAACAGCAGTCTGTCCGTTTGCCGGTGATGTTAACGCAAATGCATACGGAGCAATAATTGTTGTAAAATTCCAGGGACTTCCAGTTCCTTCCGTACTCGTATTTGTAATATTTTTTGCAACAACCTTCCAGTAATAGGTAACACCCTTTGTCAATCCGCTATAGGAATACATTGTATCGGTCTGAGCCGTACTCACAACAGTTGTAGGCGGGTTTGTCGTACCAAAATACACATCGTATCCAACTGCATTTATTGATGTTTGCCACCGTAACGTGCCTGCTATCGGCTGATTGATTGAGCTATTGGATGGTGAGACAATAGCAAATGCCTGCGCTAAATCCGCTGCGGTTGTGAAATTCCAGGGAGAAGAGGTAGATGTAACATTTCCTCCGGCATTTTTTGCAACTACTTTCCAGTAGTACGTCGTTATTTTGGCAAGCCCGGAATATTTGTAAAATGTCCCTGCTTGATTTGTACTTACAATTGTTGTCGGGGGATTATCTGTTCCTAAATATACATCATACCCTGTAGCGTTTGTCGAGGCCTGCCATCGCAACGTATCACTTAACAACTTGCCCGTTGCTCCGTTTGATGGAGTTAGTAAACTAAATGCTGTCGGTAGACTGATAGTTGTAAAGTTCCTCGGTGTGCTTGTTCCTGTTGAAGTACTCACACTATTCTTAGCAACCACTTTCCAATAATAAACCGTGCCGTTTGAAAGTCCGCTGTAATTGTAAAATGTATCAACTTGACTTGCACTAACAACTGTTGTGGGAGGATTCACCGTTCCCAGGTACACATCATAACTCGTCGCAAATGCAGATGTTCTCCAACGCATTGTTCCGCTAACCAACTGCCCGGTTGCTCCGCTCGTCGGTGAAACAACCGCAAACGCCGCAGGTGGGGCTAATACTGTTGTAAAACTAAATG
>ORJL010051980.1_pt1 | contig 41076 bp, 44 predicted proteins | sample 1779941 | NCBI WGS metagenome assembly ORJL01 (sample SAMEA104232317, study PRJEB22302) | groundwater metagenome | biome: forest; feature: aquifer; material: groundwater | place: USA | collected 2011-08-07 | depth 5.8 m | reverse complement strand
TTACTAAAGATTTTGAATATTCTCTTTTAAAATTAATTATGATGTTGACTGAATATGAAAAATATATTGATGAATATAAAAGAGTAAAAACATTGTTATGTGAAGTGTTTGCAAGAATCACATTGAATAAACAAAGTTAAAAGATTAATAAACTTCCTTATAAAGACCGAGAAATCGGTCTTTTTTTTGCTCCATTGACAAGGTGTCGCGGTGGGCAAACTGCTAATGTATATTAAAGTAGCGACAATACAGGTCACTCTCCGTTATAAGATTAAATACAAGTGATTTTGAGATTGTCGCGATAGCAAAACTCCTATTGTACATTATACTATAAGTAATATTTTAATCACAAAACGAAAGATCATACATGAAAGAAACACGTCGTCCTCGTAAACCACGAACACCAAAAACAGACAAATTCAAAACAATAGACGAGATACAGTCATTGTTTAGAAAAAATCCACCTTATAACAGAGTAGTGAGAGAAGATACAGGACTATTTTCTGTTAGATTCTTACATCCTGATGTTTCAAAGAAAGAAATCGTATTAAATACACTTGAAACGTCTGAAAGACATGCAAGATCGTTCTGTAATAGAATGATGAAACAGGAAAACAGTCTTTCACATTATTTTATGTTTAGATTGTTGACACCTGAAAGAACTGTAAAAAGTGATAATATTTCAGAACAAACAGTAAACTCGTAATGTAATATGGTTTTTCGGTGAGTAATTCATCACTCACCGAAATACTTTTATTTTAAATGATTATTCGGTAATATCTTGATTATTGGATAATTATTTGAAAGTATGATTTATGGCAACGGAAAATAGGATAGGGTTAGAGAAAGTAGATAATGATGCAATTTATGTTTATGGGGATGACGGCGAGTTAAAAAAATTTAAAACATACGATGGGAACTATAAACGGAGACAGCCCGGTGAAAATCATAGAATTGTATTACATAATGGTAGCATTAGAGTAATAACTTATAAGAATGATAAAAGATCGTATAAGTCATTTGGTAAATATTGTGACGATAATTTAGACAAATTAGGACGAAATACGGGGGATGATGAATTAATGGATAAGATTGAAGATTATTTGAGGTCGGAGGGAGTTTTATAAAAACTGAATGTAATTTCATATACACAACAAATTTGAAAAGACCGAGAGTAAAATCTCGGTCTTTCTCATTTATACCAATTTTAATTAAATAACACAATCAAAAACAATGCACGAAAGAACAACATGAAGAAAACAAATAATAATTTAATGGATGATGCTTATGAATTACTCTATTGGGTTGAACGTGACAAGATAGCAAAACGTAATAATATTATCTTTGAATGTCCATCCCTCTATAAAAATAACTCTGTATCTATACCAACCAATATAAGGGGTGATGGAGTTGCTAATAAAGTAAGATATGAAATGAACACTTTATCAGCGATACCAAAACAAATATTGAAACTCGTTATCTTAGATAAACTTAAAGAGAATGCAACAAAAAATAATATCAGACAAACATTCAATTCTGAATTTATTGACCTTAGAAATTTCACAATAGTTTTACGTGGCAATTCTAAGAAACGCCGTATATAATAATACATAATATCAAAGAACGAAATGCCGAGAGTAAATTCTCGGCATTTTTTTTGTCCTTCCTAAATTCCCACAACCACAAAAAAACAAATCGTGCAAAGCCCACCGATGCCACACGTTGCATCGCCATAAAATTTGAGGTGCTAAAGCAATTCCGTTACCGTCCATATACAATTAACTAACATTCTAAACTTTTATAAAAGGTAACACAAATGAAAAAAGAATTAATTCCCGCCGAAGTCCTCAAAATCACAACCCGCAGAAATCTTAATGGTATCGGTTACATGCCAACTGAAACCGCAAACGCAATCTGGAAAAAGACTGCTGAAGATTTCGTAACAAAGAAAAAACTTGTATTAAAGAAGGATGGCTTCTGGTTGCCCGAACCTGAATTGAAAAAACTCATTGATGCAAAGAAAGTTGCTGAAAAGAAAAATGAAGTAAAGCCAATCAAAGAAATTGCAGTGAAGAAAGTTGAAACAGCAACGATACAGAAACCTGAACCAAAGACTGAAAAGAAAACCACTGTAAAGAAAGCCGCAACATCTTCTAAGATTGAATCATTGAAGAAAGAAGCCAAGTCTGAAATGAAGTCAACAAAGAAAGTCGCCAAACATGAAAATAAAAATTGAAAAGTATGGCAAGTTCTGGGCTGTCTATGTAAATGATTCTCTTTTATGTTTGACAGTGTATAAGAAAGGCGCTCAATCAGTCAAAGACTTTCTAACAGAAAACATAAAGTAAAAAAGAAACCCGGCGAAAGTCGGGTTTTTTGTTACCACTCAAACATAAGCTATATTCGTCTCGTATGTTATCATACATTCAAAATATTAATAAATTATGAATATTTTTAACTAGTCTAATTATATAAACAGGGTAGAATAATGAATACTTCAACAAATTGGGATGGAACTATGATAATTGGGACATTATTAATTGCAATTATTTACAGCATAGCATGTTTAAAATTAACAGGAAGGGTAGCGGCAGAAAAAGGATATGATCGTGGTTCTTGGGAGTTTGCAGGATTGTTCCTTGGAATATTAGCTCTAATTGCAGTAGCAGGGCTTCCTCTAAATACTAACCAAGTTAAAAATAATAATACAGAACCCTCGATAGATTATACACGAAAATTTTGTCAGAATTGTGGTAAAACAATTAACTCAATAACCCATATTTGTGATGATTGTAAGGAGTAATTATACTTCTAAGGTAATAGCATTCTATTATTTAGATATTATACATCTGTGTTTTTCTTAATGGGAAATAATAGTGTATAGCATAACTGAGCGCATCACTTGCATGTGTGCGCTCTGCTTTTTCCAACTTCTCTTTAGATCGAGTTAAATCACTCCAACCCACCATCTTGAAATCCTGTATTAACTCAGAACATTTTGGATTGATTGCCATGTGAACATTATTATCAGCACTCTGCAATCTTGCATTTGTTGCTGATATTCTTGTATCTACTAAAGGATTGGTCTTTGTTTTTACTTTCACATTCCAACCATCAACACGAAATAATTCTTCCACAACCTCCCAAACAGTTCCTTTAGACGCTATAGTGTGATTATGTCCTGTATGGTCACCATTTAAAATTATCAATCTTGATTTTGCAGAACTCTCACTGCCACAAATATCTACCAACTTACTTTTTAGTTTTGGTATAACCTGATGTAAATTTGTATGACGATCAACAACTTGGTCAAACACATTAACAAAATCATTATTAAGAATTTGAAACAAACTTATTGGCATGATTGAAGTGTTGAAATCCATTGCAACATAAATTGGAACACTATCGCTAACAGGAATTTCTTTCAAGTGTAATTTATCATCAAAACGATAATATGCTTTACCACCATATCCACTGTGAAATGTTCCACAATACTCTTGCTCGTATGTTAGAGGGTCAGTAGTAGCTCTTATTTTTTCCAATTCTTTCTTACTTAAAACATCCTCACTTTTCCATGTGTAGCAACTCCATTCAGGATACTTATTCTTATCACTATACTTTTCCCATAACTCTTTATAGTCTGCACTAACATTTTGACGAGGAACACCTGAAATATAAAGCCAACCGTTTGTTGTTAATAACATTGGCATGATGGAACGTTCAATGACTTCTTTTAAGTTGGAACAATCTCCCGCTTCATCTAATAAACACCCATTAATGTCTATACCTTCATAACGCTGAATGGTATCCGCAGAACCAAGTTGTATAATGGTGTTATTGGTTAATGTTATTTTCAATTCACTATCAGAAACCTTTTTAATTACAAAGTTCGGAAAGAAATCCACAATGTTTAAATTACCACTCCAATAAACGTTCTTTGATTGTGCTAATATAGGACAGATAATTAAATATCTGTGATTAGGATTTTCCATTGCTTGCATGGCAAGTTTTCTTTTATTTATTTCAGACTTGAAAGAACGCCGCCCGGCACATGTAATTACATTTCTATTATAATCACCAAGAAAATTATTAATGGTAGGATTATTTAATGCTATATCAGGAAGCATCCACCAACGGCGTGGTAATGCACCTTCATTAATTGCTCTCTCTATTTGTTCTCTGCTTAACATTATTTGACCTCCATCAAATTGTTATTTATATTCAACTCAACACATTGAATATTTCAATAATGTTTCTTCTCTTATCAAAATTTTATAGGATATAACTATGGACTTCTTTGAATATTTACTCATTACTGTAGGAGTAATTCTTTTACATACCATTTTATTTTTTGTGCCAACTTATTTTATTTGGAATTGGATAATCTCAGACATTTTCCAACTGAGAGAAATCGGTATTTTTGAAGCTATTGGCATCGTTTTTTTTGTAAAAATATTATTTTCTACTACGCCAGATATTCATGAATAATAATACCCTTGTTCTACACCGCCGGGGCTGGATTTTGGAACTACGCTTTTGAAAAATGCTTCCTATAATTAAAAACACATGATTTGCATCCATCTCCAATTTTACTTATATTTTATTGACTGAATTAGGGATGATTCAAAAAAATCAGTCAAAGCGAGTCGTAAATATAACTGGGGGTTGTATGCTAACCATCGTATATTTATAAGATGGCTGGTCGTAATTAGTACAACATATTAAACGCTCATTAAAAACTACTATTTTCTTCATCGTTTCAACAAGAAAGGAGTTTTCAATGAATGATTTTGCATTGTTACTTCTAATGCTCAAAGCAATAGATCTGGTATTAGAAGTAATTCTCAAAGTAAAAAAATTAATAACATAGCATATAATTATCTGCTTTGTATTTTAAGCCTACCAATTTATCGGTGGGCTTTTTTATTGTCAAAAACTGCCTAACTAATATTAAACGATACACGCTCAGAAAAATGCCACAAAAAATGCCTAACCTGAATGGTGGATGCGATGTATGGACTACTCTTTCACTCTTTTCTAAATGAGCGATGGTCGCACTCTCTCCAATACATTCACACCAATCATATCATTAAACTATTGGAGCTTCTCCCCAATATTCTTTCCACATTCAAAGCAATTAACATTACCCAATTAAGATCATTCTCACTTCTCAATACAAATCTATTGGCAGTTGCTCTTACATTAAAAGCATTCACCAATTAAATACATTCTGATAATATCACAGATAATAAATTCATCATGTTAAAACCACTTTATTTATTCGCTAGACGCTGTTTAAGACATCGCACTATTGATTTATACACTTATACAGTCATCAACTGTATTGATAATAATAAACGAACCTGAGCGAAATATGAATGGAATCAATTGCTAAACACTGAATAATACTTTAAGTATTATGTTATAGTGTTAAACTAAAACGGTTTCATCATGTTCCACTGTTATTGTAGACTGATTTGTAGATACAGTTTCTAATTTACCTGTATTGGATACTGTAATTGGCTTATTAAAATCAGCAATAAAAGAATTGAAAGTGCTTAATGTGTTCTTAGTATCAGTATCAATTTCAGTTTGTTGTGCTGGTTTGCCATAGCCATATTCAAGCAATATCTTTACTGCATTAATATCTGGAATAGAAACAAACTCAACACCATTACCATTCTTTTGATTCTCACCACCACGAGCGAGACGCATGAGAATGGATGCTAATTCAGAATAGTCAACTGTCTCTCGTAATAGTTTCCTGAAATCAGTTACCACATTGAATTTCTTGCCCTTATTCTTAGTACCTTCTTTATTACCTTTTTTGAATGGTTTCGCCATGTCCCTTTTACCTCCAACGATTTTTTTATACACAAACTTTACTTTAATAAGCAATTGAAGTGTGGCGTTCCACTCAGCAATCTCTTATTTCCTCAGCAATTGCCACCGGCAATCACTTTATTTCCACACTGATTAATACAATAGTGATTTGCCTCTGTATCTATTCAGTTATTAATACAGCAATTTACTCTTTGGTAATGACTGTATTATCTATGGTTATATCTGGTATAACCGTTTCTTTATTCTTTACATCTTCTGTCACTGTATCTGGTATTAAACCAAGTCTTTTATACAGTGGTTTTAACTTGCGTGGAATGTGGTCTAATTTCTTAAATATTGCATTCCACTCTTTGTTTAATTTTTTTAATTCTTTATCGGTCATTATTCTATGGTTATCCATTGGTATTAGAATAGCATTTGGATTAGCGTGCCGAGAGTTATCTTTGCACCGAATGCGACAAAGATAATATTGGTTACTACTAATATAATTGCACTCCAGAATAATTTGGATACCCAACCTGAATGAAAGAGAAAATCTTTGATTGGTATGTTGAGTATTTCTTTTTTCTTTTCAGCATTTAGTTCGCCGACTTTATTATAAATATCTTGCATGGATTCATTTAATCCTTTTCTACCATTACATTGGACATTCTCTATTTTATATTGAATGTCGGATACTTTAGAGTTAATGGTTCGAACCCATATATTGGTGTCATCCTGTTTCTTTTCAATACCATCAATCTTATCATTCAGTGTATTAATGGTAAACATGAGTAAATCTATTTCAGTTTGTGGCATATCTCTATATCATTCCATCTTTAGTTATAGCAACTTCCTTTCTGGTCAATGTTGCCAATTAGTTTTATTATCTTTTCATAAACTTTTTCTAATGTGATCACATCCTCAACACAATGCTTTACGATTAAATCCATTGAATGTGTATTGGAGTCATGCGATGCTTTTAACCATTCACTGAAATCAATACTGAATTTGCGTTCTTTTATTCCTAAGAAATCTATAACACTTATTAAGCTATTTCTACCAATCTTTAGTTGTCGTTTACAAATCTGATATGGGTCTATAAACTTTTTATATTTTAAGGTTGGTAAGTGTCCATACTTTATTTGCATTGCAGTTAAGAATGCTCTATCAAAGTATATTCCGTTATGTGCACAAATTATATCAAACTGTTCCAGATATTCGGATAGGTCTTTGACAAGCAAAGAATTATCTGATTTATTGGTTTTCCAATTCTTATACTTATCAGCACGGATTGTATATACTTTCTTATGTAATTCTTTAATACAAGCACATAGGATAATCCCTGCGTTTGCGTTTAAACTTGATGTTTCTAAATCCATAAAACAGATCTTCATTCATAGAACCTCCAATAATGTTTATCTGTATATAAGTATAGATTTTTATGAAAACCTGTAGGAATTTATTTTTCTATTTCACCTTGTTTTTCCAACTTGCTAAAGAATAATGAAATGCCAGATAATGCGGCTAATAACGTTGCCCATATTATTCCAATATCTGTAAATGTTTGTGTTGATAATGCCACTTTGATATAGCTAAAACAAAAGGTGAACACAATTGCATAGATCACTATTCTTTTGCTTGAACCTTTGCCAGATTTATCACAGAAGAAACTTTTTATAAAATTTAGATTCATTACCGATACTCCTTATACTCCTATTTTTATGATTGCAAAACTCATTGTTACAAATTCACCCAATGCACCAGAACTTAGGTTTGTTAATGTTATTGCAAATGAGCCATTATTTACCCTGCTTATAAAACTACCCATTGTACCGATATTAGCAGTTCCACCTCGTATATTTAATGCAACAATATCATTTGTAGAACAAAAACTATTTGTTACATAAAATGAAGCTTCTGTGCCCGCATTCATCGAGGTATTGAATGTTATAACCTGACCAGACTCAGTATTTAATATAACATCTGTTGTTTTTGATGTTCCTTGAGTAACAGTACCAAATGAATGTGATAAATATCCGAGAGAGTTCACAGCAAATGTTGTTGGAGTTGATTTTGCAAGTTCTACTCCACCACTTACAAATGTTATTGTTTCTGTTGAACCACTTCCATATATTCCAATTGTTGAATTTGTAGCAGTATCAAATACTATGGATGGTTTGGTAACTGAACCTGTTCCAACATAAAATTGTGAAGAAGTATAAAATGGGTCTGCAATGTTATATACATTACTTGCTCCAAAGATAATTTTACCTTGTGCAGCATTTTCTGTGCTTTGTAAATATAAATTTCCACTTGGTTGTGTACATCCAATCAATTTGCCAGAAGTTCCACCATTATCACATAATACGTCGGCAAGTGATATAACTGTTCCAAATGAACCTGTTCCACTACATGTAAATGAACCGGCATTAACAGAACCTGATAATGTAAATTGACCTAATGTATTTAATGAGAATATGCCATTAATTGAGCCATTTGGATTTACAGTACCAATAATTAAATCTTTATTTAGACCATCTGAATATCCAATTGTTATAATACCAGCAGTACCTGTGTCAGCTGCTGCACTTCCACCATAAAATCCCAATCCATAATTTTTTGCTGAACTTGTTGGTAATGTATTTGCAAGCAATGGGTTTTGTGTATATGAATTTTGTATAAAAATATAATTTGAAGCACTTGTAGTTGGAAGTAAAGCAGTTCCTAATATTAATTGACCTGAACCTTTTGATGCAGAAACTAATAATGATCCTGTAATGCTAACATCTGAATATCTTCCTAAATTATTTCCTGATGCTGTCCATTGTGTTGTTGAAGCACCTGCATTTAAAGCATAACTTGCTGTCGTTGCAAAACTTGCAGATGTTGAACCAGAAGCATAAGAACTGCTCAATACCTTCATGGAAGATGTTTGAGAGTTAAGCACATAGCTTGTTTGAGTAAATCCATTCAATGATGCGGCTGTGTTGGCAAATGATGCGCTTGTTGATGCAGAAGCATAACTTGCAGACATTGGTTTTAATGAAGATGTAGAAATCCAAGTTCCATTACCACTACTATCACCTGCGAGATATGAATCTGTAACTGGTGAGGTTTCTAATGTTATTGTTTTTGTACTTAAATTTGTATCTGTAATTACCAATGATTCAACACTATTAACAGAAATTCTCATACCGTCATCGGCGAGAGCAACATAATTAAATCCATTATTTGCTGATAATGTTAAGTCCAAAGGAGCAATATAAGTTGAGCAAGAAACTGCTCCTGTAACAATTACATCAGAATTTCTACTGATATTTACTCCTGATGCTGTCCAATAATTTGTGCTACCGGGTGAAGATGCGGCATATAAAGCGTAACTTGCAGTAGTTGATGCACTTGCATAAGATGCACTTGTTACTGTTTTTGTCCATGATGGAACACCAGAAACAACTGTTAGTGCATAATTATCTGTACCCGGACTGAATGGCTCAACTCCATCATCACCACCAATTAATAAATCACCTGTATTTATTCCTGCAACTATTAATCCATCATAAGGACTTGTTATAGATATTCGTGGAGTGGATACATAATTTGTTCCTGATAGTGTTACATTACCACCGATAGTTGCATTCCCGCCGATGGTTGCATTTCCTGTAACAGTTAATGCACCAGAAGATGAAACGCTTGAAAATTGTCCTTTATCATACGTACCTAACCAGAATGGACTGTTATTAGAAAAACCACTCTGAATAGCACCATCTAAATAATAATATCCATAAGCGTCTTTTTCTGTAAATGTCGTTATGTAATTTCCAGAACCAACGGGAGTTTCTACTGCTGTTGCAATTAATGTTCCTTCGGTATCTTTAATTGTTACAGTGCGTCCAGAATCTGGTTTTTTTATTCCATTAACAATTTTTGTTAATGGTAAAGTTGTTGTTCTTGTCATTTCTTTTCCTCTGTTACGATACGCTCGTAATTAATTCATAATCTGATATGTATATTGTCATGGTAACTTGTTGTGTTACTACACCTACTGATACTGCTTTCATAGTTAAATTATTTACATCGTTGTAATTCCATTTTACAACATCTACAGGTTGGTAATTATTTTCAAGCACAACCAAATATGTAATACCATCAACATCAATAAAATAGAATGGTGTCTTTCCTCTGTTATTTTTTACAAATGTTATAAAATCCTGTTTGAACTGCTCTGTTAATAGTTTGAAATTCAATTCAAATTTTAATCTACCATCCATGACTTGCGATGTTTTTATTCTACCTGATAATGATACTTTTTCAGTTGTAACATGTTCGTAATTTCCTTTTTTGTAATTCCAATCATAAGTGCCACTAAAAGAAATAGGTGTTCCTATAAATATATTTCCTATCATTGGTGAATCATTCAAACTACCTGAGTATAAAACTCTGTAATATTGTTTTGTAACAGAATTAAAAGAATCATTATAAAGAATGTTATCAGTAGCAGTGATCGTTGCTAAGTCTGTTACATTGGAAGTAAATCCGATGTTATCTGCACATTGAAATTTTATTGAACCCGTTTCTATAATTGTATCCATGTTATGATTATGGATAATAACAGTATTTACAGGTGTAGCTGATGTTAAATTAATTTGTAAATACTGATTTGAACCTGTATTGGATGATTGCCAAAAATCTTCTGCATAATAATTATATAAATTACTTACATCGTTGTTAGTGTTTCCATTTGATGCAGTAAAAGAATAATTGGAATAATTAGTATATAATATCTGTGGATTCATTTAATAATCAGATTCATGTGTGCGCATGTTCAAGGAAACATTATTGTAATTATATCTGTATGATTCCACAGGAACATAATCGTCTGTGCAGTGCATATATCGTATCGTTCCATCTGTATTGATAAAGTAAAAAGGTCTTAGTTTTCCTCGTATAGTTGTTTGAAATGTTTGGAAATCAGTTTTTAATGTGTTGTCCTGTAAACTAAATTGTAATTCATAGATAATCCTTCCTGCAAAATTCTGTGAAGTCATTATTCTGCCAGATAAACTCACTTTTTCAGTGGTTTGATATTCTTTATTTTCGGTTTTATAATTCCAATCATAAGGAGTATTAAATACAAGGTCATTTGACAAAAATAAATTTCCAATGTAAGGATAAGTTGATTGCGCCCCATAAAATTTTACTCCCCAATATCTTTTAGATACAGGTGAAGCAAATGTTGTATGAAATAAACTTCCACTATCCTTCATATCATATATTGCACTTGTTGCATTCACGGATAAATTTGAATCGTCTGCACCTATTAGAGATATGAATGTGCAGTTCAGATCGGAAAAATTATTGGAATCAATTACGACATCTGTAAATGTTTGTGCAGAACCGAAATCAATACTAATTAATTGTCCAGAACTTGTAACAGAACTTTTCCAGACATCTGCATTTTCATAAGATTGCAAACTACTTGTTTCAGTTGTTGCACTATATCCCGGATATGATGCGCTCACTGAAAAATAATTGCTTAAATTTTGATATGTTATTCTTGGATTGCTCATACTATTACCTCTATCTCCATAGTTCCATCTAAATTATACATCACTGAATAAATTACTCCCATCGTAGAAACTGCTAACTTTCTATTCGGAAATAATAATTGCCCGCCATCAAACACTTCATAATTAAAATTGGTGTAATTATGATTCACCTTGTATGTCACTCTATCGTATTTTAGGAATTGATATATCACGTTAGCCATATCTTCCATCAAATTTTGTGGAATGATAGTAGATTCTAATTCCATTAATATCTCATTGGACTTTAATTGTTTCAATAGATAATTTGTTCCATCAAAGTACACTGTCTTTGGAATGCCATCTGGATTTGTAATTTTTATTAATGATACTTTTCTATAATTACTAGTCGTCTTTACAATGTTTTCGGTATTATCTTCTGTGCAGATTAATGTATCTCCACTTGTAACTATATTTCCTGATATATCAGACCTGCTAATTATTTTTACCTTCTTATCTGGTGTAATTGTTGCCGCCATGTTATAAGAATGGAGTATTTTATTAATACATTCATTAACTGTTAAATTATAAGTATCTAAAAATCCAAACTGTGGAGTAAATGTGCTTGATACTTTAAATATTTTATTTCCTCTCGTTGTTCCATACAAAGTTCCATCGGTTGATGCGCCTATTGTGAATGGTGCATTATTTGGTTCGTTATCAACTTTTATTATTTCAGTAGCTGTGCATGATGCACCATCAAATTTTGTAATTACACTTTGAGAAGTTGCATTCATTCCGAAGCCATACACAGCGCCCAATTCAGGAATAAATTTTAATCCATTTGATAATGAATATCCGCTTGAAGTTACTACACCCGTTGTTATTGGAAATTTTCCTACTATCGTTGTTGGATAGATCAACTGATAGATACAATTATCAATAGGATTGTAAGTGTTAATTGATGAAATATTAAATGCACCTATATATCCTTCATCTATATTTACTCCAGAACCATTGATTCCCATTCCATGTAATTTATAAGTTGATGAATTAACTCTGGTGGAAACTCTGATTTTTGATTGTGATACATGCAAGTGCATTGTTTGCATTCCATATCCTGAAGCAGTGTTATATAACAAAGAATGACCTGATTGCTCCCTTGATTGTGTTAATGCTGAACCACTTGAAGTAACAAACATTATTTCCCCTCCATCTGTTGCAGGCAATGGAGTTGGTCTGATATAATACATTCCGTATTTATAATTACCCGGACTGTATTGATAATCCATTAAATCATAACATTCAGCTTGCACCTGATAATCTGTCCATGTTTGGATACTTGCAGATGTTTTATTGGTGATATTATATTTTGTTAAATGTGTTGCTCTTCCATGAGTTCCAAAAGCAGATTGTGTTCCGTAACAAATCCATAAATCTTTATTTCGGTCATTATACCATAATCTTGATACACTTGCAGTTGGTATTCCATATACTAATTGCTCAAACGATCCTGTTTCATTTTTATAAAGTAAAGAACCACCAAAATACACTGAACCAGAAACAACTGCTAAATCCGAATAATATGTTAATGCGCTTGATGTATTATAATTATCAATGTAGTTTACAATCGCTCTACTATCATGCGTTGTTAATGCAGATGCTGAAATAGAAACATTTGAAATTCCGATTGATGAATATAATTTTTTAACCGATGTATCTATACTCATATCAAACATTACAGAACTGCTTGGAATCATAGCCAATCCAGAATTATTACCTATATACATTGCATCTAAATAACTACCTGTATTTGGTAAGGATGATGTCGTTGCGCAATAAACGCTCACTACAAAATTTGGATTATCCTCATTGTCGTTCAATAAATAATATCCACTGCTTGTAATGAATCTCGCACCGTCTGAATTATCATCCATCTGTAAAGTTCTGGTAATTATTGATGCTGAGTTATTACATTCAAGGGTAAATTTGTGGTATCCCATTGATGGACTTGGTATAGTTGTGAAATTATTAGATTGATTAACAATGTACAGCCCCGGGTATCGCATAATCATTCCGTTTGTAAAATTGCCATCTATATCAGCATTAACATTGGCTAAATATAATCCTGTGTCCTGTGTTTTAAGTCTGTTACCTAATTCCTGTGCAGTATAAACTGAAAATCTTACTGAATCCGTAATTTCATCATATTCAATTGTATCCTTATCTATAAATCCTGAAAATATTATACATTCATCTGTGGCAAGATTGTTTTCATCTAATCCTATTGATACCACTAATTTTAATTCCACATAGTTTGTATCGGATATAACATCAAATATATTTGAACTGAAAAACGTTATGTCTCCACAACTAACATTTATGGAATCGGCTGAAAATTGTCCTAACTGATATTCTACATTACATCTTGGACTGTCTATTTCTGATATTTTATCAGTTATATCAGTCCAACCAGATACTCCTGTTACAGGTAGTGAAATGTCTGTTACCTTACGGATATATACACTTCTTACAACAACCTTTGATGCCGCAGTTGATGCAACATTCCATGTATTTGATTGTGTAAACTTCATGCGAAATTAATTCCTGTATTATTGTTTATAAAATATTTGTCAACTGTTAAACCTGATTTCTTTAGACCTTCTTCCACGCCTTCTTTAATCCATTCAATCTTGGGAGTTGGACAATTATTATTTACTATTACGGTTACATTTATAGCTCTGGAATTATTTCTTTCTTGCTCCGGTGTCGTTACTCTTACAGTTTCTTGCCCTCTGATTAAGATTGGCATTTCCTGAGATGGTGGTGCATTAAAGAACATTTGTCCACCTGTGTGGAATTTAGGTATTGGCTGACTTGCAATAATACCTGTTTGAACTGCTCCCATGACACCCGCCGCAATTGACAGTGGAATATTTGGTAATGCTTCTACTACTGCACTTGCTGTATCAATGATGGACATAACAATTTTAGAATCTCGTTCTGCAATCCATTCCTCTGTTTTAGCTTGTTTTACTTTAAGGTTATATTCATCCTCTGCTTTCTTACGTTGTGCTAATAATTCTTTTTTCTTTGCTTCATTGTTTCCTGCGGCTTCTATTTCAACATCGTATCTATCCAATACATCTTGTTTTTCGTTTTCTATTTTCTCTCTGGCGTATCTTGCGCCAGATGTTACTATGTCTGAAATGGTGGATGCACTTTGTTTTGCTAACTTGGAAATATCTGCATAAGTTTTTTTGAAACCGTCAAGGCTGTTTTTTTCTATTTGCTTTTGGACATTCTGATTGATTCTTAATTTAGCATCTGCTTTTTGTTGTTCGTTCATTAATTCATCTTTTTCAATTGCCTTAATTGCAACATCAGCATCTTTTCTTAGCTTCTTATTCTTATCGTCCTCAACTGATAATTCATATTTGGAAATAGCGTCTATGGCTTCTTTATGAGTTTTTTCAGATTCATCTTTGTATTTAAGATTATATTCTGAATCTAATTGGAGTTTTTTATTTTTATATTTTTCTAATATGGCTTTTTTAGCATCTTCATTTTTCTCAGTATTGACTTCTTTAACTTTTTCAATTTCCAATAATGCCACAGCAAAATCATGTTCGATCTGTAACTTATCTTTTACAGAACTTGCAGTAGCTAAAACACCATTTTTTAATGACATGATAAATGCAATATCCCTGTCTCGGTGTATCTGCTCAATCTTAGTAGATAATTGATTTTCCTTTGATACTATTTCCTTGTTATGGTCATCTATCTCTTTTTGTTTTCTTTTATTTATGTCATTTATTTTTGCATTTAATTCTGAATTGATTGCAGTAATGGTATCTTTCTTTTCATTTTCTAATGCTTTAGAGTTTTCAACATTTTGTTTTTGTAAAATTGCTTCGGCTCTTGCATCTTGTTCCTCTCTTTTGTATCTATCTCCAATAGCATTAATAAGTGCTTTATTTCTTATTTGTTGGACTTCAAAACTTGTTAATTTTTTAGAATCAATATCTTTATCCAACTGCTCTACTCGTTCACCCGCATTTTTAGCATCTTTTACAAGTGTTGAATAAAAGGCTTCTGCTGTTTTGGATTTCCACTCATAAGTTTTTGTAATAGCATTTGTTGTTTCATCCCGCACAATTCTTTCAAACTGATTTTCTTTTTTCCAAGTTTCAGCTTTGATTTCGGAATTTTTCTTAAAATCTTGAAGTTCCTTTTTATTGTCCTCTAATTGTTGAGTAGTTGCACCACGAAAAGAGTTTTTGAATGATTCAATTTGTTCTTTGGTCATTCCTGTTTCTTCTGCAATTTTTGAAATAGCTAATGCAATACCAGCCAATACAGCAATTATCTGTCCGCCCGGCATAGCACTTAATGCAAATGAGAGTCCAGAAAATGCGCCCAATCCTTCTTGTGCCGCCGAGGTCAATTTTTGTATTTGTTTTCCACTATCACCTGTTACTGCCCCCATCTGAGAAAGAGCAATTGAAACGATTGCAGCAGCTTCTGCTGTTTCGTTCAAAACAAATTTTAATGCACGTTTTTCTCTAACATCTTCTCTGCGCTTTTGGTTAAGTACATCAATTAAACCAGATTCATTTTTCATTGAGTTGTGGTGGCTCTTTTCAGCATTATCCAATTCGGTGGTTGCACTTTTTGCATCTTTTAACGCATTACTTGCACCCGCCATTGATGTTGTGGTTGTCGTTCCCGCATCTTTAATTGATGCTTTATAACGATCAACTGCTGTTATAGCATCCTGAACATCAAATTCAAATTTAGTTTTTATTATTGTTTCTGCCATTCCCTTTTCCTCTGTTTACATTTGATCTGTAAATCCTTCTTGCATCTAAATACTTACATGGTAAATTTCTATACTCTGTCATTGAAACATTAAAATCTCCATCGTCCCAATCTCGGAACTGTAAAAATAATTCGTAACATTCATCAAAAGCATCTTTATAATTTTTTGCAATGAGATATTCAACTTCCCCATTATCTTCAAACAACATTGGTTCATTATCTTCACATTGTAATATGTCGGGATCATTTAGAACCATACAAGTTAAGACTAACTTTTTTTTTCTTCTTCCATTAACTTGTTGCCAATGATTATTTGCACACCCAATTCTACAATCCAATCCAATGTTAATTTTGATAAACATTCCTCTGATACAACAATACGTTTACCAATTCTTGGAAGTGTTTGTTCAATGGTCATAAACTCAACATCTTTACCATTCTTATCTTTGAAATTAGTCCAACCTTTCAATCCAAATTTTGCAAACTGATAAAACTTATCGTTTAATCCTGAGTTATCTATTTCCTCAGTTTCTTTTTTATAAATGGAATGTGTATCGTCTATGTATGCTCTTACATTAGATGGAATAACTCCTAATTGGAATATGGTTTTGTTGTCGGCTGAATCTTCTCTTAAAGAATATTCTTGTATTTCGGATATGTCTGTAGCTATAATCATGTTGCGGTCTCCCTAAATTGTGTTGCGGTTGTTGTGGTAAGAATAACAGGGTGGATATTCTCCACCCTGTCGGTGTGAATCTCTTTTGTTGCTTAGTTAAATTTTATTGATAAACAGTTATCAAAACTTCCTGTTCCATTAAAAGATACAGGTATTTGGAATACTGCTACTTCATTTCTTGCTTGGTCGGTTACATCATCCATTTGAACACATGGAGCTGATATAACTACTCTATTTCCTGCTGTACTGCCAATCGTTGCAGACATTGCAAACTGTGTTCCGTTATATGCTTTGTTTAAGAAATCATATCCAGCTACAGTTGTGCATTCAGGGTCAATACTACCTTTTGCTTTACGACCTGTAATCATAAACCCTGCAATTCCATTTTGTGCAGTCATATCAGGGCGTTCCTGAACATTGTTTGCAATATCAAACTCTAATTTAGATAATGATGGAGATGTTCCATCAATTGTTACTGTCGTGGCTACTGCTGTTGCTGGAATAGTTTGATTTGAACCTGTAAATCCCGGAGTTGCCGCGGCATCTGTTGCGGCTGAAAATAATCCTTTACCAGAAAATTCTAACATTGGTATTTTGCCAGCTTCTACTGCAATCTTGTATGTTCCAACTAATCCGCTAATAGTTCGTTTATATTTGTCTCTTACAAATTCTATATATGCAGATTTACCAAAACCACTAAATGCGGAACTTGACGGTTGTGAGGTAGGTGTATAAGTAATATCGTTTGCTGATGCTGATACTGTCATTCCAGATGCCTGTAATAAAGCATCTAAAGGATTGTATTTACTACCTGTTACGCCACTTCCTTTTAATTCTGTCTTAAAAGAAATTTCATAATGTGCTTTTCCAATTGCATGTGGTAAAGAATCACCTGTATTTCTTGCATAATCTCTTTCTAATTTTTCTATGACAGGTTTTATATTAATATCACTTACCCACAAATAGTCTGATGCTGTTAATGTTGCTCCACCGCCTTGTGTAGTTTCAGATTTTACTCCAAGTGATTGTAATTTGAAATTTTGTCCTTGTGCCATTGTGTTTCCTCCCAATGATCTTAAATTGATACTCTGTATTGAACTTTGAAGGATATTTCAGTTACCGAAAAGTTTTCGTTATCTGTGTTTCCTATAGAATCAAATCCGCTTGTTCCTGTGTGCGTTACATTAAGTAATGTTCCCTGATAGCTTAATGGATTTAATCTCTTTTGAATTATTGTTGCAATTTCCTCAACTGCATTGTTATATAAACTCTTGTTATCGTTGTAGGATAATTCTCTACCAACTTGTAAAACCACATTGTAATTGAAATCTGCAACGCCATTTATATATTCACTTGTAGAATCCATTGATTCCATTTGAATGGAATATGCTCTGTCAAATATGGAATAAGGTTCGCTTGATTTCTTTTTCAAATCAACTGCGGAACTTTCAACATAAGAACCTGATACATAACCAGAAATACTTGATTCCATTACAGTCTTAAAATTTGTATGTATTGTGTCCCATGATGCCATAATTAATTAATCCTCGTGAATGCAAAAAAGCCGCCCTTGATATAGTCATTAAATGCGCCCCCGACTGAATCTGCATTTATTATTTCGTTTGCTATTGCTTCTCTTACATTGTAATAGCGATACCTGCTATTTTCATAAAATTCTATTTCTAAAACTTTTGTATTAGGATCATAAGCAACATTATTAATTGCTGTTGAATCCACAGGAACATCTATTGGTTTCTGGAAGTTCTGTAATGATTCTTGTCGTTGTTTCTCTGTTACTATACCAATATTTTGGCTTGCTAAATGTTCCTTAACAATTTCTAAAAATGTTTTCATTAGCGCACAAGAGTGATATTTATAAATCCTTTCTTTGATTCATCTGCTGAATTAAGCGTTCCTGAATTATTGGAATCATACCAATACTTAACCGATTGAAGTCCACTCTTATAATCGTTTTCAGCAATTTGTCTCTTGGTATCCCATAAATCGTTGGACTCTTTCATAAAATCATTAAAGATTAAGATGAATGTTCCATAGCAAATTAAATCGTCAAACACAGTTTCCAATAAACTTACTGTATATGTTGCAGAAGTTTCTACACTTGAAACATATCGGTAATAATTGTATTGCTGAGTAAATACTATTGACTGCTCGGAATTTGCTGATGCAGAAGTCCATGAAATTAAAGCACCACTAACATTTTCCCAACCAGAATCTAATGCGGTTGGTGTTGCTGTATTTCTATTTCCTTGTAATTGTAAAGAACCACTTCCATTATGTGCGGTTACATTAACAACCAATCGGCGTTCATTGTGTCCTGCATATATACTTCCTGTCGTTGCTGTCGTTTCGGTTGTTGATGTTAAAACCTGTGTTGTGGAACTTGCATCTTTCTTCAAATCTAATGGTGTCATGGTCAACATTGGATTAATACCAAAGTTATTAAGATCATTTATTAATCGGTCATAGCTTTTAGCAATCTGTGTGCTATAATCAGACTGAACAGTCCATATCTGTCTTTGTAGATTTGGGTGATACTTTTTAAGGTCTGTATCTGTAATAAAGTTTCTTAACATTTTTTTATCCTATCTTAATATTGGTTGGGAATTTTATATCTTTCAAATCCTCACCAAGTTGAATTTCTAAAGTGCGTTGTAAGTCTTTATAAAACTGTTTTGTTATATCCATATTTTCAAATTCATCCACTTTTGTAGGAAATACAAGAGGTGGATTTATTATATTTTTATTTGTATTGCCAGAATCTTTGCTGTTATACACCAGAATATCATTGTAGGAAATGCCAGAACTATGCTTGGTTGTGTTTCCTTCAATCGTTATACTTATATCGTCACTCGTTACAGTGACAGCATTTCTCTGAAAATCTCCAGAATCATTTAATCTGGAATCTAAACTCTTTTTATGTCCCGGAGGACGTTTATTCTTTAACGGTGAATATGATTGTCCATCAATTCCCGTTTTCTTCTTTATCAAATCCTTAAATGCCTTTTCATATTTCTTGGCATAAGTTTTTAATAATTGGCTCAAATCTATCTTTGAGTTTGCCATTTACTTTTTCTTCTTAGAAAGTTGGTCTTTTAACAATATGATTTCATTTTCCAACTTATTGCAATTCAAACACGGTTCTTCCAATACTTCAAATTGAAACAAGCCGAATGATTGTATTTTGTCTAATTGGTTTTGATTGAGATGTCCTAAACTTACACCCTTTTCAAACTTGATACCGAACACTGATTGATCATAATTACAATCTGTTAAATTTCTTATTCTCATTTCCTTTCACCTTGTTAAATAATTGGTGGAGAGAATATTCTCTCCACCTTATTCATTACTGTTTAATAGTTATGATGTTATACCATAAATACGACTTACTGCTAATGCTGTTGGTATATACATACCAAACTGTGCAGCTACTGTGTAATTATCCTTAACACTGTTAGCAACCGAGATTGAACTAACATTTATTAATTGTGAATAATTACTCCATAATGTTACGCCGTCCATTTCATCTACATATAAAGTGTAAAATGATGTTCCACCATTTTCTTCATTACCAATCCAATCACTTGCTACAATTGGAATACCATCATAAGCTAAAAATGGAGTACCATAGTTTGGCATCTGTAATTTATCGGCTTCTGTTCCTGTAGTTCGTAAAGCATTCTTGAAATAACGAATACCTGCATTTGATGTTACGATTAAGTTTGGTTGACCAACCTTAACAGCTTGTAAGGCTTGGTCAAGGACTGTTAATGAAAATGAACCACTACCAACTGCGGCGACAGCGAAATCTTGAGTTGTTGAACCACTAACTGTATATCTTAATCCATTGAATTTTTGATTTGCTGTAGATGTCGTTCCATTAATTATCATATCGCCCATTTTTCGTGCAACAACTTTTCCCTTCTTAGAAACCTCTGTAGCAATTGTATTATTGGTTGCTAATGCTCTTGGCATATCAAACGATGCTATTGCCACTGATAAATCCTGTACATAAGAAGTATATGATGCTGATTGTGGAGTTGATGTACCATCCATTGCAATTAAACTTCCTGAGTTACCTAAATATAAAGTAGCTTCTTGAGTATATTGTAATTGGAAAGCAGGAGATACATCCTTTAATGGAAGTAATCCTAAAAATCTATCTGTTGTTACTATTGTTTCTGCAACGCCTGCTTCTAAATAAGGAAGTTGCAATTTTGCTAATTCTGTGTAAAGTGCCATAATATTATTTTCCTCCCGGAAATGTATTGTTATTAATTTTATTTTATCTGTAAATACAATTACTTATGTATTAGCACTTAACGTTCTTGCCAAACGAAAATATTTTCACGCTAATATTGAAAAGCGAATTATTACTAACCTTTTTTACGTTGTTCAACTCCAAGTCTTATTTTTTCATAAGGGCTTAGAGTTGGATTATCTACATCTGGTCGTGTGAATGATTTACTATCAGTTTTTGGAACTTTATGTTCTTTTACTGTGAACAAACTTGGATTATTTTTCTTGAAATTATCAACAAAATCTTTCTCAACTTGTTCTGCGTTTTTAATTTCCAAATTATCTATTTCTAACTGAGTAGTAAACAGACTTGCATATTCTGGTTTAGCTAATCCATGTTTCAATGCAAGTGTATCCATGAATGTTTTTTTTACTAAACCGTTTAATTTGTCTTTTTCTTCTTTTCGTTCTGCTTCAATTTTATCAGTTAAAGCCTTGTAATTACCTTCACCCTCTAACTTCTCTCTTTCCCGTTTTTCAGATTCAGACTTAGATTTTTGTTCCAAGTCGGCAAGTTTCTTTTCGGCATCTTTTGCGCGATTAAGAACTTCCTGAAATCTTGGAAATGGTATTTGCTCGGTCTTATTGTTAGTATCTTCTGCTTTATTTTCAGCTTCTTTGTTTTCTTCCATTGTATTTCCTCCATACATTTTTACAAGTTTTGTCTTGATAAGGATTCTTTATTCATATATAAGTATAGATTTTTTTAAATTCCTGTTTGATTTATACCTGTATCGGTTACATTTGTTTTGCTGTTAATTTCTTTGTTCCGTTCATACAGTGCTATTGCTTCATCTTTTGTTAAATCATCCTCAAGCAATAGTAAAGCATCTGCATTTGTCATAAAATTATTATTCAATCTCCAATCAATATCTTTTATCTGATCGTCTATTGATTGATATGAAACTCTGGATTGCTGAATTTTCACAACAACATCATCCGCACTCAACTGCTTATCAGGATTGTGAACATTCCAAACTATTCGCATTGTGTTGAGCAATTCTATAATTTGAGGAATGAAAACTTGGCGTATATTAGCTCTATACTCTTCCACTCTTGCACTTCCTTCTCTCATGGCTTCTGCACTTTTTGCATCACCTGTGCGAACAAAGTCCGATGGATTCAAACCGAAAAATGAGAAGATGCGGGAATATTCTTTATCAATTGCATCTTGGACTGCACTTATTGGTGCGTTTGGTGTGATATATTCAAACTTGCCCGGACTTTCTTTACTATCAACAATTACAATTGGTTTACTTGGGTCTATCGCTACAGTAACATTTCCTTTCATATCAACAGCAGGATTTGTTAAAACGGGTTGTGCAAAACTCTGATACTTTATTAACTGATTTAAGGATGTTAATTTAATATTCAAGGCATCTTGACTTACAACTAATTCTTCCCCCGGAAATTGAAAGAAATCACTATCAGTTGGAACTTTCTCCCTGAATGTTACGACAGGAATTATTCCATAAGGATTGACATTTTCTGGATTTTCTTTATTTGGTAAGGTTATTTGATTCTCGTTTACTATTCTATAATCTGAATTTGTCCAATAGTTAAATTCACCAATAGGCATGAGGTTAGCATCCAATCTTTTTATGAAACGTGGATATACAATTGCATCAATTTTATTTGAATTATGTTCGTTCTGAATGACATTAACATATTCTGGTGTAATTAAGGAAAGACCTATTTTTGCATCGTCTGTATAATATCCAACCTTCACAAAACAAGTTTTGCAAAGGAATAGATTTTGTTCTAAAGACTTTACGAAAGCATCCATTTGAACATGATCTAACATGTCGTCCCAAATTGGTTGGTCATTTACATTTGCTGATTCTACCAATAATCCATGTTTGAATGTTCCTGCTAAACTATCAGTAATAAATCGCACGATGTTTGAAATGGACATTTGCATTTTAAGCATTGTAGGATCTGCAAACTGTTTATTCATTTCCTGAGATAAGTAGGATAATTGATTGCCTTTGTAATAATCAAGCAAACGTAATACTCTTTGTCGGTAAATCAATTCTGTTGGTGTATAGATATTCGGAGACTTGAATAATCCTCGTATCCAACCAATCAACTGTTTAACTTTATATTCTAATTCATTCATTCGCTCTCTTGCTCCCTGATAAGTGAAATGGTTATAGCGTCCTCCCGAACACGCGCTATAACCACTTATGCTATTTATCTATATAAATATAGAATTATTCCATTTTCATCTGTTTTTCCATTTCTTATTTAGCGTCCTGTAAGTCTTTATTACTCTGGTAAGTATTTTCTATAAATGCTTCAAATTCATCTGGAGATAGCATTTCACCATATTTGTTGGAATATGTGTTGTAAATACTTTCAGTTACACCTTTTACAAATAATCTGATAGAATCCATGTCTCTCAATATCTTTTTGGAATATCTTCGAGGTATCATAGTTTCATAAGGCAAAATTAACATTTCGCATTTACCTGATATGAACGTGTATAACCCTTCATCTTTACCATTACTGAAATTAACCAGACTTTGTAACACTGATTGGTCATTTACTATCAATCTTGCACCCATGTAAGATAAATAGTAACGGTAACTCTGATGTTCGTTCTTAGAAGCATAAAGGTATTTATCTTGCCCAATTCGGAATGTTCCTCTACAATCACAACCTATTTTTGCATTTGGATTCATTAAATCATTGAGTAATTTTTTACTGATATGTTTACATCCAATACATTCAACTTTAACCGCATTATAATCTTGTCCATTTTTAGATAATGGTGATGCTTCTGCAATGACTGTGAAACCTTTGTAGGTTTTACCAATGTGTTCTGAGATTATGTATTTTCGTTTTCGTGGCATGTGTTACTCCGTTTCTATATAAATATACAGGAGTAAATAATTAAGTTGGTGGGAGTGATCATAAAAAAACAGGTTCAGCAGTGAACCTGTTTAATTTTAGGAGAAAAACTGAATGAGTTTCAGTTGTTCGTATATATAAATATGCGTTTTTTTATTTTTCATTTAATTGTTTATGGAATTATTTCAGTTTATTTTCCTTGTATGAAGGTGATGGATTTGCTTGCATCGTTTAATCCTTTAAATTGTATATGAAATTGAACACATAAAATTGATTGATGGATGCAAAATCTTGATAATATAGAATTATGATTTGCTTCTAAAACGAGAAGATTTGAGCCTACATATCCGAGAGACTCCACATCCCAACCCATATCAAAAGCATCTAAATAAACTTTTAATTCCTGATTTTCTTTCAGAATTTTTGTCATTTCTTCAACTTCATCTTTAAGACTTTTCCATAAATGATGGACATGTCCCGGCGGATATTCTGATTCCATAAATACATTCCTTTAAATTGAATTAATAATGATTTGAAATAAATGTTAAACAAATCTGGTTAATAACCAAATAAATTGTTGATCGTCAAATAATGGAATAATTAAATTCATTATGTAATTCATCAAAAATATTACACAATTCTGGTGATGTCGGAGTACAATACTCCATTATTCTTGGTTTTGGATATTCACCACCCTTAGTTTGATTTGTCAACTTACAATTTTCTTTATCTTTACAAAATGCAATCATTCTTTTTTCTGTCAAGGCTGCTTCTTCAGCAGTCATATCTGATTTATGAATAGTTTCTATAACAGTATATCCCGATTGAATAATATCTGCTATTAATCTAATCTTAGTCCTATTTGCACCACTTTTTATTTTACCTGTTTTTATAAATTGTTTTCCTTCTATAACATGGGCTTTGATTCTATCATATTTTCCCATTCCTACATAAAATATTTTATTATCTCTTGGGTCTGAAAGTGTATATACATAATGTACTTTTTTTATCTGTGGTAATTCCATAATTAATTATTTTTTATTACATAATTAACTTTTATGTAATGACCCGATATTCTACCATCATCATCTTTTCTTGTAACATCTTCTATTAATCCAAGTTCAAGTAAAGTTTTTTTCGCATTTGTCATTCTGAATCTTCCTAAGTTTAAACCCTTCTTGGCATATTCAGTTGTACAAAATACTGAGTTTGTTGATTGCCATTTTCCTGTATAAGCATAAAACATATACAATGATAAAACATCAGGATTTTTTTCTTTTAATATTCTATCAATAGTGGTTTTAGTGACAGATATAATTTCTTTATCTAATTCATAAGAGGATTCGTTGTTTTGTTCGTTTTTCATGTTGGCTTCCCTTTAAAATAAAAAACCCCAAATATATGTCCTGATAGGGAATCAACCAACATTGATGTTATACTTGGGGCAAAACGATAATCTAATATTTATTGGTTGTCATCTCCCTATCAAAGAGTTACATATATAAGTATAGAGGAAATTATTTTAGATACAGTTTTTTCGGCTTTTCTGAAAATATATTTTTAACTGTATAAAACCATCAAAAACAGAAGGATTTCCCAGACTGTAGGTTTCCGACAGGGTGGGAAATTAACACCCAAATGCTTTATACTAATATATAAATGCTCTCCACTAAATATGCTGATTATACACTTGATTTTTCCTTCGCTTGAGAAGATAGCTCAGGAAAAATACCTGCGGTAAAAATTCTGTATTGGAAGATATTTAGTTAAAAGAAAAGAGCAGTGGCTCTTCATACAGCTAAAAACTATGTGGTTGGTTCTTCACAGTTAAAGAACAAAAGCACGTTCTTAATGGTATATCCTCGTTTCAGACCATTTGGTCTGTATTAGTTTCAGCCAAGTTTTTATTTCTAATAAATATAATTTTAAATATTTATGAACACTTTCCAACAATTGCGCTTTCCAAGCTATTTTCAAGGCTTTTCTTCAAAAATATATTTTCATTTTAGGACTAAAAACCATGTTTTTACCAAAACTGATTTATACTTATTAATAGTAATAAGATTTACTAATAGTCTTATGAATAACTAATAATAACCAAAGGGAGGTGCAAAAATGAAAACAACCGCAACATTCACAATAGATACAGAATTACTCGAACCATTTGCAGAGATCGTTGACAGAAAAGCATTTAATAAAAGTAAACTAATTAATGGATTTATAAGAAGATTTGTAGAAACGGATGGAGATATTGAATATATAATGAAATCTTACAATCCGAATTGGAGAGAATTAAAATCAAAGAAATCAACTGTGGAGGGCAAATAAAATGATGGAACAAAATGTTGGAATAATTACAGAACTTAATAATCCAGTAAAAATCACATATACATTCAAGAAGGAAATGAGTGAATTTGCTAAAGAATATGGTCTTCAAGGTATTGAAATGAATACACAAGAATTTGGTAGATATGCATCTAAGTTCATGCTTGATGCGATACATAAAGAATTAACGGAGGGCAAATGAATGAAACGATACACACCAGACGAATTAAAACAGTTAAATGCTGATATAGATACTGCAATGTTCCAATGTGTAGAAGATTTTGCCGCAAAACACAAACCAATGCAATCTCTATTTCATTTAGGTGAATTTACAGATAAACAAAAGTTGGATATTGCTATGACATTTGCGGCAATGTTAAACGATGGTCATTATCCAAAACATTAACGGAGGTTCTATGAATGTCAAAACGAAAAGTAAAAGAGATAGAAGAAATGCCCGCACACATTGCAATGTTGCATGTGGATGATTATACCAAAGATGATCTTTGGGAAATGTGGAAAGAGGAACAAGAATCAAATCGGTTACATAAACATTTTAAGAATATAACTGAGGAGATTGAGAATGAATAACAATGATTATCCAGATAATAAAAAATATGCTGATACTCTTACCGATAGAGTTGCAAATGCCATGACTGAAAACAAATGGATGACAATATCAGAAATTTGTATTGCCGCTGATGAAAATATCACTAACCTTAATTCGGTTAGTGCCGCAGTGAGAGCAATGAGAAAACGAGGATTTATTATCCAAAGAAGGATTAATACTGATAATCCTCAACTTGGTAAGTATCAATACAGTAATTATGTAAAATACAGTCCGATGGACAAGTTTGTTGAGACAGTGCCAGAACCAGAACCAGAAAACTTAACGGAATACCAATATCTTTCTAAAATGTATCAAGAATTTAGCAGAAATAAGTAAAAGTGTAGATAAAACGCCAAACATGAATAAATCTGGTTGGCGTTTTATTTTTGTTCCTTTTAAATTAAATTAATATGTTTCAAGTGTAAAGTAAATAATATTAATAATGGAGTTGTAAATGGGATTTTTTAGTGCTATAAGAAGTATCTTTTCAAAGAAAGACAGAGAACAAAGAAAGCATTATAATTCGCTTGGTAATACCCCCTATAAACCTAAAAAACAATCTTCAAAACCAGCTCGTGGTTATACTAATGCAGACCACAAAAATGAATGGATACAAAAGAAGAAACAGAGTGGCAATTGGCTCTCAAAAGAAGAATACGAAAGAAAAACGGGTAAGAGGGGAAGAAACGGCTAATTTTACATAATTAGAACCCTGTGTTTTTATTTAGAACGAAAACGCCAGATAAAATTCAACTTGTCTGGCGTTTCTGTTTTATGTATATTTCAAAACATGTAATGTGTATGTGCTTCTCCATTATTTTAATGACAAGGGAGTTATTATGAATAAAGCAGTAAAATTCTTTTCAATCATATTATTATTTATCATTGTAATAACAAATAACTGTTTTGGACAGCAAGATTATAATGTATATGTAGATAATATGAATTTAATATCAAAGTCTGCTGTATTTGTAATGACACCAAAGGGAACAGGTACAGGAGTATTCATGCTGACTCCTCTGGATACAAACATTGCAGGAGGTGTACCAACTATATTAACAGCAAAACATGTCGTGGCTAAAGATTATGATTCTGTTGGTATGCCCAAACATTATTTTGATTCAGTTTTAGTCTTTATTAAAAGAAAAGATGGAAATATTGAAAGTCAAATCTGTAAAGTTATTATTAAAGATTCTTTATTAGATGTTGCTGCATTATTTCCATTTAACATGACAAAAGAGGATGAGCAAAAATATGATATTTTTAATATTGGAAATAATCATATAGCAAATTTGTCTGAAATACAAAGTGGCAGAACTACGTTTTTAGCTGGTTATCCGTTTGGTATCGGTTCGCAAGAATTACATCCTGTTTTACAAAGTGGTATTGTATCCTATTCAGACTTAAAGAATCACATTACCCTTGTTGATATACCTGTAAATTATGGAAATAGTGGTTGCCCGGTCTTTATTGTAAACTCATTAATGCAAATTAAATTATTGGGAATTGTATTTGCCTATCAGACAAATCAGATGGATTATGTAATTAATATTAGTAATAGATCATTATCACCTTCAAATTCTGCACTTGGTAAGGTTGTTCTGATAAAACCATTTATTAGCAAAATATCAGAGTATTATAATAATTATATTAAGCATCACTAAGCATCTTCATAGTTTGTGGGTTATTACAGTGGTTGATGAGCGGTTTCAAGAGAGGTTCAGATATTAATTCAGGTTATGGAGAACATTGGAAGAAAAAACGTAAAAAAGATTCAAAATAGGTTATTTCGCTTGTTTTGTTCCATAAACAACATAATGAAGCATATTTTGCCTTAACTTAACATTTTCGTATATTGTGAACTCATTTAGCACTCATAGCTCAATTGGATAGAGCAATTGCCTACGGAGCAATAGGTTGGGGGTTCGACTCCCTCTGAGTGCACAAAATTGTCGTAAAAACGTGTTGATAAACGTGTAGATATGAAAATAATTTGTCAACAAATCTATCAGACGACAAACCTGATTTTCTTCGTTTTTAGACTAAATTCAATGGTTTTGATAAACAATTGAAACTACGGAGCTGAGGGTTGGGGGTTCGAATCCCTCCTGGCGCACGAAAAAAGGGGTGTCTCAAAAGTTCTTAAAATGTGTAGACGCAGGCTTCATGCCTGCGTTTTTGATCTGAAAACGTACCCATAAAGGGTGCGGCTACAATTTTATCTGACTTTTGAGACACCCCCTTTTTATTTTCCAACCAATCTAACCAAATCCTTACATGGTGATAGAAGTTGAGTTCATTTTTTTGATTAAGAACTTTTTCTGATTGAGCGAAAATCATCTGTAATGAATTTGTAGTAATATGTTCCGTCCTCTGGGAGATTTTATATCTTGAATGCCTACATTAAGCTCCACCGGGAACAGTTGTGTTCAAGAAGTGTGTGAGTGATATGTGCTATGAAATGTGTTCTTGGAGAACACTAACAACTTCGGAAAGATTATCTTTCAGAATGTAGGCAGTAGCACCTGCTTGTTTTGCGGCTCGTTTGAAAAAACTATCGCCATAAGAGCTTACCATGATAATTTTTGCACTCGGAAATGACTGCTTGATATTTTTTGTCGTGGTAATACCATCTCCTGTTTTGAGACGGAGATCCATTAATACCAAAGAAGGTCTGTAGGTTTTGTACATAGCGACTGCTTCCTGCGCATCACTGCACTCAATTATTTCACCTGAGAAATAGGGGAGCATGAAACGGATCATTTGGCGCATACCTGCATTATCATCGACAATAAGAACTTTTTTTAATGATGGGGACTGGTTCATTTGAGTTTCCTCTTTAGGTTGAGTTAATTTTGAATGATGGGTTGTTGAAGGACACCGATAACATCGCGAAGATTATCTTTGAGTACATACGCTAATGCTCCGGCGCGTTTTGCCGCATTACGAAATTGGTCGTCGCCGTAGGAACTAACTACAACGATTTTCGATTGTGGATATTCGTTATGGATGTGTTTGGTAGCGGTGATGCCATCCATTGTTTCAAGTTTCAAATCCATTAAGACCCAATCGGGTTGTAATTTTCTATACATTTCAATCGCCTTGAAGCCATCGGCACATTCATGAATCTGCAATAAGTGTGATTTAAGGAGATCGCTCATCATTTGCCGAATCTTGGGGTTATCATCTACTAATAATATTTTCATGTGCATTTTTCCTTTGTTATTAACTTCTGTATTAAGATACGAAGGAATAGGAGGTGTTTTCATGGGAAATACTACCCATTTTTCTGGGTAGTTCTACCTAAATGAGGTAATTAATGGAGGATTGTGTGTCTTTTGAGATGATTTAGGGCAGACAGTCAATGCTATCAGATTAACGATTAATCCCGCATGACCATAAATGGTCACGCTACTACAAACAAAGCCCGATAAATCGGACTATTATAAATGCAGATTACAGGTTGTTTTTTGATGTAGGATAGTTAGTAATGAAGCGGATTATTCTTCGCCTCCAACCCTACCCCAGCCCCAATGCTGTCAGGCTAAGGAAAAAGTGCATTAATAATCTAAAAAAATGACCACACACCCCTCAATCCCCTCTCCAGAGGGGACTTTAGATTTTTCGAATTTAAACGTGCCTTCCTTAACCTGACAGCATTGATCTTGCCCCTCTTAAGAGGGGAGTTTTGGATTTTATAAAAGAGAATGTTTAAGTTGACCTCCAAATGATATTTGGAGGATTGTCGTTAACGGAATGCTACAATTGATTTTTATTTTCGAGGGCGAATTTGAGGAGAGCGTGCGCTCCACGAATTTCAAGTTTGGTGCAGATATTGTTTCTGTGGTTTTCGATTGTTTTTGTACTGACGAATAATCCTTCGGCTATTTCTTTACTTGTTTTCATTTCGGAAAGGAGCTTAAGAATTTTGCGTTCTGTGGGGGTGAGACGCTCAAGTAATCCGAAGAGGGAGGTCGATTGGTTTCGCGTTCCTTCTTTTTTGAAAAGAAATTCGGATAATGCAGGACTTATGAAATGTTTTCCTTCAACCACTGCTTTAATGCATTGGAGAATATCGAGGACGGCGTTTTCTTTAAGTATGTATCCCCGCACGCCGAGATCAATAGCGCGACTAAAAAGTGATTCATCTTTGTACATTGTCATCACGATGAAATGTGTGTGAACATGATGCTCTATTGCTTGTGTGACAACATCGAGTCCGTTGAGTTTCGGCATGTCAATATCGAGGATAGCAATGACGGGTTGTATTTCCCGGATTTTTTTTAAAGCGATTTCACCATTTTCCGCTTCGTACACAACCTTGATATCTTTTTGGGATTCAAGAAGCATTCTCATGCCGTTCCGAACAATGGGATGATCGTCGGCAAGTAAAATTGTTGTTTGTCGTTGTGTGTTCATGCGAATATTAACATAGCATTAAAGATGGAAAAACAATAATAACTTTCGTTCTGATGCTATGCAAAGTGATATTAACTGTATCATTGATATTATTTTAATATAAGAACAAAAGTGTAGATCGTCATTCCCGCTCCGAAGGAGTCCCTTGGACAGGATTTTGGCGGGAATCTTCCTTTGTGGTTAGTAAGATTCCCGATAGAAGCCGTTCGGGAATGACCATATGATGCGGTTTGCATAGCATCAGTTTCATCATCATTTTTTCACCGGGATTTGAATGGATGTTGTGGTTCCGTTTCCGGGGGAGGAGGTAATCATGATCTCTCCACCGATAATTTTTGCCCGTTCAGATAAACCGGATAGCCCCATGCCGTAATTACGGGTTAGGCGTTGTTTTTGATCAAAATCGAATCCAACGCCGTTATCGGAAATGGTTATGGAAATAGCGTTCGCATTCACTTCGGTTGTAAATATGACCGTGGAGGCTTTGGAATGCTTCAAAATATTATTTAAACATTCCTGAACGATTCTAAACAGATTGACCTCATGTTCTTTTGGAAGGAGATCATCAATCGAATTGATATTCGATTGAATTGTCATGGAAGAATTCCGTTCGACTTGATCGAGGAGCATGAAGAACGATTGCGTCAATCCCAATCGATCAAGATGGAGCGGTCTGAGATTGTGGGAAATTTCGCGTACTTGATTTAAGGTGTCAGTTGCCAGCGAGGCAATTTCATTAAGTTGTTGATGCGCTAATTCGAGATCTTGTGCGCCCTGAACGCCAAAATGAGCCCGGTTTTTCATGAGGAGAATATTTTGTCCGACACTATCGTGCAGTTCGCCTGAGATTCTTTTACGTTCTGCTTCTTGGCTTTCCAGTAAAGCCCGCGCAAATTCTTCCTGAGTTTTTCGTTTCTGTTCTAATACCTTGAAGCGGCGTTGAATAATTCCATATAATGTTCCGATAATCAATATCCATGATATTGTATAAAACCACCACGTGCGATACCAAGGTGGTAAGATGATAATCGTTAAGGATGCTCCGTCCATATTCCAGACCCCGTCATTATTGCTTCCGCGAATATGAAAAACGTATTCACCGGGATCGAGATGGGTGTATGTTGCTGTTCGCTCCGTTGTGGGGAATGACCACGTTGTTGTAAACCCATCGAGCATATAAGAGTAAAGGTTTTTTGGGGAGTTACTGAAATCGAGAGCGGCAAATTCCAGCGTGATGACGTTTTCACTGAAGGGCAGTACAATTTTTTTTGTTTCCGTAATAACTGAAGTAAGTACTGAATTCGGTGACTTCAACGAAACGGAACGACTCTGTAATCGAAGATCAGTAAAGACAACAGGCGGAATATGAGCGTTATCTTCGAGTTTATCGGGGTAAAAAGCATTAACTCCGTTCACTCCGCCAAAGAACATCATCCCATCGGCAGATTGGAAATATTTAAACCGGTCAAATTCATTTCCCTGTAAGCCATCATTAAGATCGTAACGTTTGACATCAAGCGTAGATGGATTGAATTTACAAATTCCGTGATTGGTGCTGAGCCACATTGACTGTTCTTTATCGAACAGAATACCGTTAATAACGTTATTTGGAAGTCCATCATGCATCGTGTAACGAATGACGTTTCCTGTATGTTTATCGAATTTGTTTAATCCACCACCTTCTGTGCCTACCCAGAGAATGTTATCGGGATCGGAGGGGTCATCGGCAAGGGAAATAATATCGTTACGGGTTAACCTTAAAGGATTATCGTTTGAGAATTTGAAAGAACGAAATTCAAAGGTATTTAAATTTAAAGCAAATAATCCGCGGTCGCCTGAATCGAACCAAAATATATCGTTACGGTCTTTGAAGCATGTAGGTCCGATAGGTATTGATCGTGGTAATCCGGTTGTTGGTGTTTTCAAAGAAATAAGAGAATCATCGGTGACGTAAAATTGTTCGAGGGTTTCAGTCTCGGGATTGAAACGTGTTAATGTATTCGCAGTGGCAAGCCATAGCAATCCGGATGTATCTTCTACACATGCACGAAAGTACATATCGATACCGGTAAACGGTTTGTGGAGAGCCTCGTATGATTTGATAAGTCTTCCTGTTGAATCGGAAAGACATAATCGAGGCGAGGGATGGAGACTATCAGGGATATCTTGAATCCAATACCGTTTTTTACTATCGACGAACACATTTCGTTCATTGAAATTGAGTTGAATTTTTTGTAGCTGTTCAGATTCCATAGTTTTTGACAGACGAAAGAGATCAAAAGCATGGAATTTGTTCATCGCCCATTTATTTCCCTGCATGACTTCAAATCGTTCAACCATCGGATTAAATTTTACAATCCCATCGCCGGGTGTTCCTATCCAGAGAATTCCTCCGGCATCAACACAGAGTGATAATGGTCGTAATGCTGTAGAATGATCATCGACAGGCATTGTTAATTGTTGTATGATAGAATGGCTCTCAAGACTAATTTGCAATAATTGTCTTTCTGCAAAAGACCACATCGTGTTGAAACTACCCTGATTTTTGTTTTCGGTTGCTGTACTTACAGATATTGGAAAATGACTAACAACCTTAGTGACCTTATCGATTCTGTATAATGTTGACCGATATGCAATCCAAAGAGATGAATCTTTATCGAAGTGAGTTTGCCAATTGATGAAGCCTTTGAAGGTATCCTGCCTACTCGTTTCAGGGTATGGTACAATCCATTTCACAGAATCATGTTGAATACCTGCCAGTCCGCGATTTGTATTGACTACCAACATACCCGTTGCATCGGCAGTGATTAACTGATATGCATTATTTGTTAGGTCGAGATCGCCTACTGAATCGACTTGTGAGATTGATACATTAGAAATATTGGGTGTCTTTCCGGCGGAGGGCTCAGGAACTCCTTTGATGTGAAAGAGAGATCCGTTGTTTCCTCTCACCCAATGTTCTGAAGGATGAGTTTCTACAATACCACCCAATTTAAGGGTGGAATTTTTTCTATTAAGTACTGAAGATATATTGAGATGGTAGATGCGTTCAGTATTTTTGTCAAGGATATCAACCTTTCCGCTACCCAAACATATCCATAATAATCCTGATGCACATTCGTGAAGATTAAATACGTGTCCCTGAGAGATGGAGTTTGTATCGGAAGGATCGAAACGATAATAGGAAAATTTATACCCGTCATATTTATTTAAGCCGTCTTTTGTTCCGAACCAGAGAAAGCCGTGACTATCCTGTGTTATGGTCCAAACAAGGTTTTGGGAAAGCCCCTGATCGGACGTAATTCTCTCGTAACGTTGGATAACGCGTTGCGGGTAAGCAGGAATTATGTTTACTATAATTCCTATAATAATTATGGAGAACCTGAGATTCATGATGACGATAATGGCAATGTAGAGAGAATTTTAACAAATTAAAAGCAGAGGGTATACTGTTTGTTTTCTTTTTGGCATTGATACCTGTTGAAGATACGTGAGTGGCTTTTATAGCTTTTGAGTATTTTTAAAAGAAAAATACGATATGAACAAATCCGAGCATTGCATTATTTGCTCCATAAACGGCATTTATCGCGAAGGATACCAACCAACGTACTGCAATAGCTTGAATTTAGGAGATATATTTGTTATACTATATTATAGACATGGTTTGATTAAGCATATTGCGTTTATAAGTCCTACCTTAGAATACCATAGGTACTACGTATTTTCTCTATTAAGCGGTCATGCTTCAGCACAATGCGTTTCGAACGATGAACGCATTCGTGTATAGTAGTGTTATATCTTTTGATCGCTGCCATACCTACTCCGGAAAAGTAATGTTAATCAGCCGGATTTTTTCTTTTTATTTTTTATGCCATGAGTATACCTTCGTTTCATTCTTTCCATATTCCAGTTATGGGTCTTGCGTTCACAATTGACACCCCGGTCAAAGTTGCACGGTTCGGTATTACCTCAGTTGTTTCAATAGGGGAAGATAATCTTGCAGAAAAAATGCGACAATTTTATTGTGCACAGGAACAGGAAGAATACATCCCGATTCATAAAAATGATATTGACAGCCGCGCCCGACGTACCACCGCCTATCTCAACTTATTACAGAGGATAGTAGTTCGGCAGATGAAGACATTGGTATCGGAAGAATTTAGGGAAGGAAACGATATTGTAAAATATTTTCGATTATTGCCTCCGACTTCTTCTATACGAGTATTGTATGATACAATGAATGCTATGGAAGAAGGAAATGAAAAAACATCGCTTCAGGATGTTCTGCGGAAAACAATTCGAGCAGGTTCGATAGATGTGAATATCATGACGAAGTGCGACAAGATTAATTTTTCGGCAGGGGGAGAGCAATTACCTGCGGAGCATTCCGATGCAATGGCGGCATTGCGAGGGTTTGCATCAAGCGAACTGAGTTCCTCGGTGGTTTTTTCTGCGGGGATGAATCCACGGTTGTATTCTTATTGTGAAACGTTTTCGGATTTCTATTCGAATGAAGCTGGGAATATGAAGAAGAAAATTACTCTGAAGGTGAGTGATTATCGTTCGGCATTGATTCAGGGAAAATTTCTTGCCAAAAAAGGATTATGGGTTTCCGAATACAGAATTGAATCAGGGTTAAATTGCGGCGGACACGCATTTGCAACGGATGGGTATCTGATGGGTCCGATTCTGGAAGAATTTAAGTTGAAGAAAAAAGAACATGGGGAAGAATTATTTGAAATTTATAAGAATGCATTGCAACAGAAGGGTCGCTCTGTAACAGCCGAACAGCCGGGAGTACGAATTTCTGTTCAGGGGGGTATCGGTACAGCGAATGAGAATTTATTCCTTCTTGAACAATATCCCATCGATAGTACGGGATGGGGAAGTCCCTTCTTGCTTGTCCCTGAAGCAACGAATGTTGATGACGAGACATTGCTTCAGCTTGCAACAGCAAAAAAAGATGATTTCTATCTCAGTTATGCCTCACCTTTAGGAGTCCCGTTTAATAATTTTAGAAAGAGTTCGGGCGAAAAGGAACGATTGAAGGGGATTGAAGACGGCAGACCGGGAAGCGCGTGCTACAACAAATATCTCTCTTTTAATACCGAGTTTACCGAGAAACCGATTTGCATAGCTTCACGCGAGTATCAGAAATTGAAAATTCAACAGCTTACGGATGCTCAGCCTCACCCGGATGTTCTTACGGAACAGATAGCAAATGTTACTGTCAAAGAATGTATTTGCCAGGGGTTGGGAACTGCGGCATACATGAAACATGACATTCCCACGCCTCATAAATTAACGGCAATCAGTATTTGTCCCGGACCCAATCTTGCATATTTTTCAGGCGTGTTCTCGTTGACTGAAATGATTGATCATATTTATGGCAGAATCAGCATCCTCAACGATTTGCACAGACCGAATATGTTTATCAACGAGTTGAAGTTATATGTCGAATATCTGGAGAGAGAAATTTCCAAAAGCGTTAGTGTTGTAACAGCAAGACAGCAGAAGTATCTTAATACGTTTAAGGAAAATTTATTATCGGGAATTGATTATTACAAAGGATTGGCTGTTTCCATGATACGGGAAACGGAATTATACCGCCATCAGTTTGATGAAGCATTGAAAACATGGGAAGAGTATTTACATAATTTGCATGTTCCGGAACCGCTTGGTGTAAATTAAAGCCGAGATAGCGTGGTAATACAGTCAGGTTAAGGATTAATCTCGCATGACCATAAATGGTCACGCTCTTACGAACAAAGCCCGATAAATCGGACTGGATCCATAGTCCCTTTTTTCAAAAGTGTTGTACCTGAGATGCCCATAACAATCATGTTTTCAGTATTTGAATTTGTTGCTATTTCTGGTTACATTTTAAGTATCAATGGTATGGGGGCTGTCTCAAAAGGAAGAAACTCGTCACACTGAGCGTAGACGAAGTGTGAAATTGACTTGTATTCCGCCTTCGTCTCCGCTCAGGCTGACGGATTAACGACTTTTGAGACAGCCCAATTTATGCTCTTTTCCCGATATGCTATGCTGCATTAACCGGAATATCTCCTTTGTGATTTTAAAAGTTTAGAAACCTCTGTTTGCTTAATGCATGCAGAGGTTTTTTTATTGTACCTAACAGTAGTTTAAACAATATCTGGGAACATGGGTAGAACATATCAGATTGGGCAATGTGTTTCATGCTCATTCTACGAATTAAAACATGTCAACTTATACCGCTTAGAAGAATAGGAACAAATAATGATTGTTGGAACTACCAGACATAGAAGTGTTATGACATACCCGTTACTTTCAATGCTTTTCATGTTGATAGTAACCGGAAGTATTTTTTCACAGACAACATGGGAATTTGCAGGAACACCTTACGCGTATCAGAAACTGCACTTTGATAGTGCAACAGCAGTTGTGCAATCGAAGTTAGGAATACAGATGCATATATTTGGCGCACCGTATAACCAAATTGATTCTACATTGCTTCAGGTGATGAGTGAAGATACAAATTATAAGGCGCTTTTGTTAGGTGAAATTAGTCCGACTCCTGCATCAGGGCAACTCAATTTTAGTAATCGTGTTTTCATTGAAAGCGCAACAGGCGTTCCTGATTTTCATTATTTCGATTCTACATATAATTTGAAAAAGAGTATCTATACAGATTATATGGTTATGCAGGGACATCCGTATGCATGGACAACACAAGCAAAATTAGATGAATTTCAAGCCATCGTGAATTACCTGATAGCTGATAGTGTCATGTTCACCACACCATACGAGTATTATCAATATGTGACAAATCTCAGCATTCCACGTACAAATAAAATACAGGTGATTCTCAAGTTAGATGATCTTCGTGCAGCAACATCATATTTTTATCCTGTCCTTGCCACGTTCGATTTGCTTTCCACCAAGAAAGTAAAAGCGGCTTTTGGCGTGAATAAATTGGAAGCCCTCACCCAATCACAAATTGATACATTACAATATTATTTAGCAAAAACGAATGATTCCGCCGAACCTCTCTTTGAAATTTGGAATCACGGATTAGATCATTCCATGACAGCTTCTTCTTCAGGGGGTAATTGGAGTTCACCCGCTTCGTGGCCCAGCGGTTACGTTCCTACTGCTGTTGATGATGTAGTGATTCCTGCAGGAGTTACAATAACTCTGGATACAACTGATGCAGTTTGCAATGATTTACTCATTGAAGGTTCATTAGTCGCGCGTAATACGCGGGCAGCGGTGTTAACGGTAAATGGGGATATCCGGATTAGTGTGGGTGGAAGTTTCACCTCGCCTTATCATCCGGATACCGCAGCAAATATATTTCACACGTTGAATGTGTACGGTGATTTTACAAATGCAGGTGGAACATTTGATTTTAGAGGTGGTTCAGCAGGAAACACGTTGTCTGCGATGAACACTACATTTCTCGGCAGTCATAATTCCACTATTTCAGTTGGTACGTATTCATCCTCGAATAATGATTTTAACGGGATCACAATTAACAAATCAAACGGCGCCAAAGTTATTTGTGCCAGTGATGTAGTTATTGATCCGGGGTCATCGGCAGGGAAAGCTCTTCTTACGCTAACAAACGGGATTGTTGAAACGGGTAATTATACATTGTATGTGCTTTCCACAACAACGGCTGATATTGTTTCTGCTTCTGCCTCATCGTATATCAGTGGAGCGTTAGGACGGGGAATGTCAAATTCTGCGGGTAAAAGCAATACGTTTGCCGTTGGAGACTCCAGAAGTTACCGGCCGTTATCGTTAACATCAACTACAGCCGGTACAGCGACAGGACATCATGTTGTTGTGCGTTGCGTGTCTTCCAATGCAAATACGGGAAGTTCAATATTTACAGGCGGAATTGATAAAGTATCAGAAGTTCGATATTATCAAGTCAGTTATAATAAAGGCATTGGTGCGGGAGCAAATAGCATGAGTTTTAATCTGTTCAGCCCAAGTTATGGAACAGATGATGGAGTGCAGGTAGGGAATACGGATCTTCGTGTTGCCTATTCGGCAGACGACCGTGCAACATGGAACGGAATGACACAGTCAACCCCTCACAATACTTCGTTAACTTCACCCCCAACGACGATTATACCTACCGCATTGGGAAGTGTTTTGACATTGAATTCGGGAACCGGATATATTGATGTTGCATTATCAAGAGTAACGGGAACAACTACCAACCCGCTTACCAATCCGTACACATTATCAATAAATGCAGTTAACGGAACGGTCGTGAAAAATCCTGATCAATCTACCTATGCATCTGGTGCGACTGTACTATTAACAGCGACGCCAAACAGCGGTTATCATTTTACGGGCTGGAGCGGAGATACAACAGATACAGCAAATCCGATAACTGTTATAATGAATTCAAGTAAAACAATTACAGCTAATTTTGCGAGCAACGGATACTCCATAAATATTACAGCGTTGCATGGAACAGTTGCCAAAGATCCCGATCAGGAGAATTATGATGCTGGGACGCAGGTAAGCCTCACTGCAACTCCTGCAACCGGTTATCATTTTACAGGTTGGAGCGGAGATACCACAGAATCAGCCAACCCGATAACAGTAACAGTGAATAGTACGATGAACATAACAGCAAATTTTGCCATCAATCAATATGGGATTACAGCAACTGCGGGAGAGCATGGTTCGATTTTACCTTCAGGGACGACACTTGTTGATTACGGTACAGCACAACGATATACTTTTCTGGCAAATGAAGGATGGAAAGTTGATTCTGTTTTTGTGGATGGTTCACTTGTCGATTCGACAGAGGGATATACATTTGTAAACGTTGTAACGACACATACCATTCAAGTTACATTTACTCTTGCACAAGTTACTGTACAGGCACAAGTTCAACAGAAATGGAATATTGTATCGGTTCCCGTTCAAACAGTATCTACTCTCAAATCTTTCCTGTATCCAACATCGGTAAGTAATGCGTTTTATTTTCAAGGAAGTTATATATCGAACGACACTATGCAAACAGGTCGCGGTTACTGGCTGAAATTTAATGATGCGCAAACAGTTTCGCTAACAGGATTTCCGATAAGCACCCTTACGATTGATGTTCAATCGGGATGGAATATGATCGGGTCGTTAACGGAAGCAGTTCCGGTTGCAACTATAACAAGTAATCCGCCCGGTATGGTTACGGGACAAATATTCGGGTATAATAGTCAATACTCTCCAACAGATACGCTCTATCCGGGGATGGGGTATTGGGTAAAGACACAACAAGCAGGGCAGTTGATGTTGAATAATACGCTTGCAGGATTAGCAAAAGCGAATCAACATTCTATGATTCATATTGTTGCAAGTAAGGAATTACCACCGCCACCACCAATAGATGAAGTTGTCTCAAACCAACTTATTTTACCGACAGAATTTAAGCTTGGTCAGGCGTTTCCGAATCCGTTTAATCCATCGACGATTATTCAGTATGAGTTACCTGTAAGCGGGTATGTGGTATTGAATGTCTATAATATTATGGGTAAAGAAGTAGCAAGCCTTGTGAACAGTACTCAGGAATCCGGTTATAAGTCGTTGAGTTTTAATGCATCGAACCTTGGAAGCGGAGTGTACTATTATCGATTGACGATAATGGGTACTGAGCATGGAACTGTATTTACTGATGTGAAGAGAATGGTGTTGATGAAGTA
>ORJL011117049.1_pt1 | contig 41122 bp, 40 predicted proteins | sample 1779941 | NCBI WGS metagenome assembly ORJL01 (sample SAMEA104232317, study PRJEB22302) | groundwater metagenome | biome: forest; feature: aquifer; material: groundwater | place: USA | collected 2011-08-07 | depth 5.8 m | reverse complement strand
GCTGGCAGCAACTGTCGGCTACCCACACCATTGCCAATACCGGCATGACCGGGCTGGATATCTATGTAGTCCAGTTCGGTGCTGGAGCGGGTGATGCCTTGGTCGTGGATGACTTCTCGGTATCTAATGCCAGCTCATCCATTGCTACCCCAACCCCCACACCAAGCCCCGCCCCCTCGCCGTCGCCGACTCCGACGCCGGCCTCATCGCCAAGTCCAACTCCTTCACCGACAGCGAGCCCGAGTCCTTCCGTTACACCCACACCAGGAGTCAATCTCCTGTCCAACCCGGGCTTTGAGAGCGGCATCTCGCCTTGGGCTAGCTGGCAAGGGAAGATAAGTTTGTCCAGTGATGCGCATTCCGGCTCTCGCTCAGCCAGCGTCGCCTTCGTCAGCGGAAGCACACCGCCGACGTATACTATCGGAAACGGGCCGCCGGGCGAAGTCACCGACCCACCGGTTGGAGCAAGATACGAGGCCACGGCATGGGTCAAAGGAGCCGGCAGCTCTATTGGCAAGCAGGTGAGGCTCGTAATACGAGACAGCAAAGGCAACACGCAACATGAAACCGCCGGCCCCTGGGTCGCGCTATCCAGCGGCTGGCAGCAGATATCGGTTACACACACTATCTCAAAGGCGGGTATGACCGGCCTGGACATCTATGTCGTTCAGACCAAGGCCGCCGGGAGCGATAGCTTCCTGGTGGACGATCTGAGCCTGTACAGAAAATAGCCGGAGTCTGATTCGGTGTAGACCGGGCGTAGGAGGCAGCGCCAATGGCTGCCCCGGGCGCAACTTAGGATAGGCGAATCTGGGCCAGCTCTAAACGAGCTGGCCCAGATTACTCTTATTGGTGTCTACCGCTTACGGTCAACGGAGTCGACCTGCCGGACTATGCAAACAGTCGCTGCCTAGCGAAGCTCCTCGGGAGTTATCTCATCAGGATCGCCCAGGTAGAGGAGCGCATTGTACAGGTATACGCCCATCTCTCGCAGACAAGAATCAACGGCCGGACTATCGGTTTCCTGTCGAATCTCGCGCAATTCGCGACGTATGCGGTCCAGACGGTTGTACATGTCCTCTCTTGTCATTATCTATCTCTCCAGCTTTCGACGGACTTCCTTCGGGCGATGGTCGAACATGCGCTTGGCCTTAAGCTCATAGCGAGGCAGGCCTCCCGGCGGAAGTACCTCCACGTCTACCCCCAACGACAGTTTGTTGTGGTAAAGGGCTTTGGCCCGCTCGGCTATGTCAGCAAAATCGTTCGAGCTCTCGCCTTCCCTGGCTTCGAACTTGACCAGAATCTTATCCAGACCGGCGTCCCTGGTGATGTGAATCTCATAGTGGTGTGATGCGCCTGGTACTTGCCCGAGAAGGTTCTCGATGGCGGTTGGGAAGACATTGACACCACGGATGATCACCATGAAGTCGGTCCTGGCCAGGACGCTGCCCGGCAAGAATGCCCAGCTCCAGCCACACCCATGGTCCGGATGGTTGTCAAACTGCACCAGGTCATGAGTCCGGTACTTGATAAATATCTGCCCGAGGCGTCGGTACGGGGTGATAATATGCTCCCCGACCTCGCCTTCCTTTACCGGCTTGCCGGTATCCGGGTCAACCGCGTAGCCGTGGAAATTCCATTCGTGCAGATGAACGCCACCGGAGTCGCCCTGCTTACATTCAACACAGGCCGAGACCGTCTCGCTCAGCCCATAAATGTCTCCGATGCGCTCCACTCCCCACTTTTCCATCAGCACCTGGCGTGTAACCGGAACATTGAATCCGGGCTCCCCACCGCCACAGAGCATCTTGACCCCTGCCTGCCGAAGGTCCACGCCCATCTTCTCTGCTACCTCGGCCATGTGCAGGATGTACGTTGGCGTTCCAAGTACAACCGTGGGCCTGAAGGCCATGATCTGCTTTATTCGATCTTCCGTACTGAGGCTGGCCCCGGAGTAAACAATGCCTCCCATCCTCTTGACGCTCCAGTAGGCGCACCAGAGGGCAGCCCATGGTCCGAAGGTAAAACAGAAATAGAAGCTGTCTCCAGGACGAATGCCTCCGTCCCACCAGATCACCGGATACATGTCACCGCTGGAGACCTCGTCATAGCGGCTGTACGCCATCCGCATCGGAGAGCCAGTGGTGCCACTGGTCATCAGGAAAGCGTGCTGATGCTCACGCGGCAGGCCCGGCATGGCGATCGGAGGCCTTTCGTCCTGCTCCTTCATGAAGTCCGGCTTGTCGACGAACGGGACCTTGTAATAGAAGTCGTCCCAGGTGCGGATGTCATCCGGCTTGAAGCCGGCTTTATCATAGAGCTCCCGGTAGAACGCAGTATTCTCGTAAGCGAACTTTATTATTCGCTGGATCTGCCGGAGATGACGCTTGTCCAGCTCTTCACGGGGCAGCGTCTGACTGTAAGGGTCCCAATACTTGCTCTGGGACGCCTTAGGACCGTAGAAATTCTCGATCATTTGGCCTCCTATGTGTTAACGTCACAGCTGTTCAGGCGGTGCATACCGGCCTATTTCTGGCTGAAGCCCGCACGCTTCTGACATCGGGGCCAGGAGGCATAGCGACACCTCACCGGCCCGAAGCGCCTCGCACCACGCCAGTAAGCGCAATCAGCACGTTATAATATGACAGGCCTTCTTGTCAAGAGAGCTAGGAAGCCAGGCTAGGGGACGCTGCGGACCTCCAGCCCTTCGGCTGGAAACCGTCGGTCCAAAGAAAACACTACCCTGGCTCCAGACGAGCGCCCCAAAGAATCAGGCGAGGCCCCAAGGCCTCGCCTGATTCGGATTCACGGCTTAAGAGAGCTTCAGCTCTTTAGATACAGGTCAATATCCGCAGCGGCCCGCTTGCCAGCGCCCATTGCAGAGATAACCGTAGCTGCTCCCGTAACAACGTCGCCACCGGCCCAGACGCCGTCCTTGTGGGTCCGCCCGGTCTCTGGATCAGCAATGACCGTTCCATGCTTGGTTACGTCGAGTCCCGGGGTAGAACGCGGCAGAAGTGGGTTGGGGCTGGTGCCGATAGCCACGACCACGGTATCACAATCCACAACAAATTCGCTGCCGACAATCGGCACTGGCCGCCTGCGTCCGCTGGCATCAGGCTCGCCCAGCGCCATCCTCTGACACTCCATGCCAACCACCCAGCCCTTATCGTTGCCGATAATGCGGGTCGGGGCCGTCAGGAGATCGAATATCACGCCCTCTTCCCGAGCATGCTCTACTTCTTCATGACGGGCCGGCATCTCTTCAGCGGAGCGGCGGTAGACGATGCGCCCCTCCTCCACACCGTAGCGCAGAGAGCAGCGGACGGAGTCCATTGCCACGTTGCCCGCACCAATGACTGCCACGCGACGTCCCACCTTGATCGGGGTATCATATTCCGGGAAGCGGTAGGCCTTCATCAGGTTAGTCCGGGTCAGGAACTCGTTGGCGGAATACACGCCGTTGAGATTCTCACCGGGAATACCCTGGAAGTTGGGCAGCCCGGCTCCGGTCCCCAGGAAAGCCGCCGAGTATCCGTCTGCCAATAGCTCGTCAAGAGTAATTGTCTTGCCAATAACCATATCGAGGCTCAATTGCACACCCAAGGCCTGCACGCCCTCGATCTCGGCCTTCATAATGTCCTTCGGGAGCCGGAAGTTAGGGATCCCATAATAGAGGACCCCGCCCGGCACGTGCAGCGCCTCGAATATAGTCACCTCATGACCATACCTGGCCAGGTCGGCGGCACAGGTTACACTGGCCGGTCCTGACCCTACGACTGCCACCCGCTTGCCTGAGGGCCTGGCCCTGGGACCTTCCTTCTTGTCACCAAAGTTCAGCTCCCAGTCGCCAACGTAACGCTCCAACCGGCCAATGGCGATCGGAGACCCCTTCTTGGCCAGGACGCACTTGGCCTCGCACTGGGACTCTTGCGGGCATACCCGGCCACAGATAGCGGGCAGGTTGTTATCGCCCTTGATAACCCGTGATGCTTCGGGCATATCCCCATCCCGCAGTGCCTTGATAAAGGCCGGGATATCGTCTTTCACGGGACAACCGTCGCGGCAGAAGGGCTTCTTGCACTGGAGACAGCGGCTGGCTTCGGCCTTGGCCTGCTCCAGGGAGTAGCCGAGGGCTACCTCTTCGAAATTCTTTATTCTATCTTGTGGATCCTGGGCAGGCATTGGCTGCCGATCCAGGTTAACCGTCGACATTCTAACTCTCCTTCGCCGCCGCAATGCTCCGGCAGGGGTGTACTTCCTCTTCCCAGAGCCTCGTTGACTCTTTCTCCTCGTCCAGATACACCCTTTGCCGGGACATCAGCAGGTCCCAATCGACCTTGTGGGCATCGAAGTCAGGGCCGTCTACACAGGCAAACTTGGTCTCTCCGCCAATGGACACGCGGCAGCCTCCACAGAGGCCCGTGCCATCCACCAGCACCGGGTTAAGGCTAACGACCGTCGGCACCTTGAACGGCTCGGTAGTCTTCGAAACGAATTTCATCATTATTGCCGGTCCGATGGCGATCACAAGGTCTATCTGGCGTCCCTGCTCCAGCATCTCCTGCAAGGGCACGGTAACCACCCCTTGACGTCCGTGGGAGCCATCGTCGGTCATTATGTAGAGCTCATCGCTGGTCTTCCGGAGCTTGTCCTCCCAAAAGACCAGGTCCTTGTTACGGAAGCCCATTATAGTGATAACGGTGTTGCCCGCTTTCTTCATGGCCTCAGCTATCGGTGCGGTAGTGGCCACCCCGAAGCCTCCGCCCACGCAAACCACCGTGCCGAATTTCTCGATGTGAGTCGCCACGCCGAGCGGCCCGAGGAAGCTATATAGGCTGTCGCCCACGCCCAGTGCGCCTAGCTTCCGGGTGGTCTTGCCCACCTCCATAAAGATGACCGTCACGGTCCCTTCCTCGCGGTCGTAACCGGCTATGGTCAGCGGTATCCTTTCGCCCTTTTCATCCACCATGAGCATTACAAACTGGCCTTCCTTGGCCTTGCGGGCCGCGGCAGGAGCTAGAACCTTGATGAGATGAATGTTTGGGGCCAGGTCTTCCTTGTGAGTTATTTTATACATATTCCCCCGCTTTTTCTGTTTGCCTGCGGGCGCCTTCCCCACACACCCGGCGGGGGCTCTGGCGAGCCCCCGTTGCTTATATTATACCATTTTAGGCTTTGGCCAGCCGGACGGCAGCTACTTTTAGCTCCGGCGTCTTGCACACCGGGTCCATGGCTGGATTAGTCAGCACATTGGCTGAACTCTCCCAGAAGTGGAAAGTCATGAAGATGACCCCTTTCTGGCAGCGATTCGAGACCCTTGCCCTGGCCGTTACCTCGCCACGGCGGGAAGCTACCTTCACCATATCGCCATCAGCGATGTCAAGTGAAGAAGCATCCTCCGGGCTCACCTCCACAAGCTCCTCGGAGTGGAGCCAGTCGAGGCCCCGCACCCGCCGGGTCATGGTACCCGTGTGGAAGTGGTAGCGGCTACGCCCTGTCGTCAACACCAACGGGAATTCCTTGTCCGGCACTTCTGCCGGGCCCCGGTGCTCTACGGGCTTGAATTTGCCCAGTCCTCTACTGAACTTGTCCTTGTGAAGGAAACCGGTCCCCGGATGATCCGGTGTCGGGCAGGGCCACTGTAGCCCGTTGCCTTCCAGCCGGGCATAGCTGACGCCACCGTATTGGGGAACGACCTTCGCTATCTCGTCCATGATGTCGGACGCCGAGCCAAAGTCAAAACCCCTGGCCCCCATGGCCTGGGCAATCTGGCAGGTGATGAGCCAGTCGGGACGGGAGTTTCCAACAGGATTGATTGCCTTCCTTACCCTCTGGATACGCCTTTCAGTATTGGTAAAAGTCCCGTCTTTCTCGGCAAAGGAAGCGCCTGGCAAGACCACATCAGCATGGCGGGCCGTTTCGGTCATAAAGATATCCTGTACCACCAGGAACTCCAGGTCTTTGAGGGCCTTGTCGACGTGGCCGGCATCCGGCTCGGAAAGGGCCGGGTTCTCTCCCACTATATACATTGCCTTGACCTTGCCTGCCAGCGCGGCGTGGAACATCTCCACCATGGTCAGGCCGACCTTGCCGGGCACCTCGCTACCCCATTCTCGCTCCAGGCGAGCGACGGCCGCAACGTCGGCGGGATTCTGATAGCCGGGGAGGAACTCTGGCAAGCAGCCCACGTCGCACACACCCTGAACGTTGTTGGCTCCCCGCAGCGGGTTGACACCTGACGACGGCTTGCCAATTTGCCCGGTCAGCATTGCCAGGTTGGCAACTGCCCAAACATTCTCCGTTCCATGAGTATGCTCAGTAATGCCAAGAGTATAAAGTATTGTCGAGGGTTCGGACGTAGCGTAGATACGGGCAGCCTCAGTAATGTCTTCCACCGAGACACCGGTGATCTTGGACGCCTCATCCAGGTCAACCTTCTCGACGATTGCCTTGACCTGCTCGAAGTCCTCCGTCCGCTCCTGGATGAACGCCTTGTTCTCCAGTCCTTCCTTGAGGATGACGTGTGCCATGGCGTTCAGCAGGGCGACGTCTGAGCCGGGCCGCAACCGTAGCCACTTGTAGGCCCAGGATGCAGTGTCAATCTTACGCGGATTAACAATGATAAGCTTGGCCCCGTTCCGGACCGCCTTCTTCACTTCCAGCTCGATGATAGGGTGAGAAGTTGCGATATTGGAGCCGATTAGCAGTATGCACTTTGCGCCAGCGACCTCATCGATAGAGTTGGTCATAGCGCCGCTGCCGAAGCTCGTGGCCAGACCGGCCACAGAAGGGCTGTGTCAGAGACGTGCGCAGACGTCCACATTCGGGGAGTTCATCACCCCCCTGGTGAACTTCTGTATCACGTAATCATCCTCGTTGGTGACACGGCCGGACGCGATAGTTGCGAACTCGTCGCCCTTGTACTTGGGCAGCTTCTGGGCGATAACGCCCAGCGCCTCCTCCCAGGATGCCTCAACAAGCTCGCCGTCCTTCTTGATCAGTGGCGTGGTCAGCCGGTCGGCACTGTGAATGAACTCGGTGCCAAAACGGCCCTTCACGCACAGCTGGCCCTTCCCAACGGGTGAAGCCGGGTTGGGGGTTGAACGCGCTACCTTGCCGTCTTTGACGTCAAGTATCATGCCGCATCCAACACCGCAGTACGGGCAGGTAGTTTCCACCGAGTATTCCGACAGGCCCCAGAGCGGGCTACCCTTCTCTCGCAAGGCAGAACATGGGCAGGCATCCACACAGCGTCCGCAGAAGATGCAGTTGGTATCCTGAAGCGGGCGGTGGAAGGAACTATCGATAGCCGCTTCACCACCCTTGTTGACCAGCTCGATAGCGCCGATGCCCATAATGTCCCAGCAGGCACGGGTGCAGCGGGTACAGAGTATGCAGCGGTCCCGGTCCATCTCAATAAGGGGATTGCGCAGCTCCAGCTCGAAGGCTGGGCGAGCGCCAGGGAATCGGGTCATGCCCTTGAGATTGACGTACTCACCGGTAGACTGAAGCTCGCAGCGCTCATTCTTTGGGCAGGTAAGACACCGCTCTGTAACGTTCGCATGCCGGAGACAGGTCATACCCGGGGTGCAGATCTTGTCTCGCCAGCAGGTAAGACAGGTAAGGCACTTCTGTTGAGTTTCCGAGAGCATAGCCAGCATCGTGTAGCGGCGCATCTCCTGGACCTTATCGGTCCTGGTGCGCACTACCTGGCCCTCAGACACATTGGTTGAGCAGGCCAGCTCCAGTCCGCGGGCGCCCTCGATCTCGACCACACACATCCGGCAGCCGACGTATGGAGGCAAGCCTTCCAGGTAACAGAGGTGGGGAATAAAGATGCCCGCCTCCTCAGCAGCCTGGAGGAGGTTGGACCCCTTCCGTGCCTGCACTGTCTGCCCATCCATTGTCAGTGTAACTGTATCCATCTATCTGATGCCTCCAGGCCCGAACACCGGTCTACCCTAGGAAGACCTGGCCGGACAGAGCTTCTTATTGATATGATCTTCGATCTCTTGCCTGAAGAACTTCAGGCCGGTTATTGCTGCGTTTGGGGCAGTCTGCCCCAGGCCGCAGTGAGAATTCTGCTTGAGAACATCGCAGAGGGCCTGCAGCTTTGGCAGGTCCTGGGGAGTGCCCTGGCCGTTGTCCAGGCAGTCGAGGTAATCGGCAAGCCTCTGGCCGCCGGCCCGACAGGTGGAGCAGCGGTCACAACTCTCGTCACGCATAAACCTGGCGCAGTACCTGGCCAGTTGCAGGATGCAGGTGCTGTCGTCAAAGGCCGTAAAGCCACCGCTCCCGACCATGGACCCCAGCTTATCGTATGCGTCGAGGTCGATAGGCGTATCGAATAGCTCGGCAGGGATCACTCCTCCAGCCGGACCGCCGGGCAGTACTCCCTTGACGCGACCGCTCGGGGCTCCTCCACCCATCCCCAGGATGACCTTGGACAACGGCGTCCCGAATGGCACCTCAACAACTCCGGTACGCACGATATGCCCGCTCAGGCTAAAGACCTTGGTCCCCTTGCTCTTCTCAGTCCCTACCGATGAGTACCAGGCGCCGCCTTTTTGGACTATGTGCGGGACATTGGCGAACGTCTCGACGTTGTTCATACTGGTGGGCTTGCCCCAGAGGCCCTTCTCCACGCTGCGGGGCCTCTTCAGCCGTGGCATCGCTCTGCCACCCTCGATACTGGACATCTGAGCTGAAGACTCCCCGGCTACGTAGCTGCCGGCGCCCTGGCGTATTTGTATGTCAAAGGAATGCTCTGACCCCAGAATGTTCTTGCCGAGCACTCCCCTCTCCCGAGCCTGCTCCATGGCGTTTCGGAAAATCTCAGTGGCCAGCGGATATTCGTCCCTGATGTAAATGAAACCGCTATCGGAGCCTACGGAGAAAGAGGCGATAATCATCCCCTCTATGACGGCGTGAGGATCGCTCTCCAGTACCGTCCGGTCAGCGAAGACCCCAGGGTCCCCCTCGTCTGCATTACAGATGACGTACTTGGGGTAACCCTTAGCCGCTCTGCACTGTTCCCACTTCATTCCCGTCGGATACGCAGCACCACCACGGCCCCGAATATACGCCGTCTTTACTTCGGCAATAACCTCGTCCGGCTGCATTCCCGAAAGGACTTTGTCCAGCGTGGAATAGCCGCCGGTAGCTATATAGTGTTCGATATTATTTGGATCAATAAGCCCGCAGCGAGCCATCAGGCGACGCTCCTGCCCCTGGAAGAAGGGCAGGTCGAAAAGGGCGGGTAGACCCGTGCCGTCCGAAGCATGAGCTCCTAAGGCCATATCAGCAGCCTGGCCGCCCTTTGCCAGGACTTCCTCCATTAGCGCAGGCACCTTGTCCGCCGTGACCTGCTTATAGGACACACGAGCCCCGCCTGGCTTGATTATGTCAACTAAAGGCTCCTCGTAGCACAGACCGATACAGCCGGTCATTTCTACCTGAGCATTCAGCCCCTGGCGGGACACCTCCGCACGTATCGCCCCGAGCGTCTTCATGGCACCGGCAGCCCGGCCGCAGGTTGCCGTGCCGACGATGATGCGAGTCTTGCCGGACGTGGATAGAGTCTCCCACGATGCCTTGGCCTTGGCCTGGAGCTCTTCGAACGCCTTCATGGCTTGTTCTCCTCCAGGATCTTGGCGGCATCCTCAGGTTTGACATGTCCGTAGATGGTGTCGTCGACATAGAGCATCGGCGACTGAGCGCACGTACCATTGCAGTGAGTGGGTACCAGGATGAACTTCCCATCCGGAGTCGTCTCACCCAGAGGCACGCCCAGCTCTTGCTCGAAGGCATCCTCTATCTTCTCGATGCCTTTCAGATAGCAGGCCGGCCCGACGCAGAATTTTACAGACTTTTCGCCGGCAGGCTTGGTGCGCAATTCCGAGTAGAAGGTTAGCACTCCGTAGACCTGGTTGGCCGTCATGTTCAGGTACTCGGCTATCTGGTCAACAGCCTCTTCTGAGACATACCCATGAGTTTCGTTGACTTCCCTCAGTATGGGGATCAGTGAACCCCGCTCAGACGGGAACTCTGAAAGGAGAGATTTAAGTTCTTTCTTCTCCAAGGTTACCTCCCGGAGGAATTTGGGGGGGCTGAGCTACGATTGGCAGCTCAGCTAAGGCCGGGTCTATCTCGGCCGGTGCCCGCGCCGAATCTTCTTCAATTATCGGGGCTGTCGGCTTGAGACCGCGCCCGATGCCATAATACGTGAACCCCAAGGCATTCATCGCCTGGGGCTCAAATATGTTTCTACCGTCTAACAGGACAGGGTAATTGAGCAGGGACTTGACCCGATTGAGGTCTAATTGTTTGAACTCGTTCCATTCTGTGATAATTACCAGGGCATCCGAGCCCTGGGCCACTTCATACGGGTCCGAGCACATAATTGCTCCTGGCATGAGGGGCCTGGCCAGCTCAATAGCCTCCGGGTCGTATGCCTTGACCCTGGCCCCCTCCTGCTTGAGCAGTGCGAAGACTTCCACCGAAGCCGCTTCACGTATGTCATCGGTATTAGGCTTGAAGCTCAGACCCAGCAGACCAATAGTGCGTCCCTCCAGAGACCCGAACAGCTGACGCAGGCGCTGGACGATAACCCGTCTCTGGTCCCGGTTGATATCCATAACCGCCCGCAACAACTGGGGATGCCTTCCATGAATAGCAGCCATATGGGTCAGGGCCTGCACATCCTTGGGGAAGCACGATCCCCCGTATCCCAGACCGGCATCCAGGAAGGAGGGGCCGATGCGCTTGTCCAACCCCATACCTTTTGCCACGAGCTTCATGTCCGCCCCCAGCTCGTCGCATATCCCGGCAATCTCATTCACGAAACTAATGCGGGTTGCCAGGAAGGCGTTGGACGCGTACTTGATCATTTCCGCTGTTCGCAAGTCGGTAATTATGATCGGGCACTCGAAGGCGCCATGCAGGCGGGCTACCTGCTCGGCAGCAGCCCGGTCGGCGGAACCCAAGACAATGCGGTCGGGGTGCATGAAATCGCTGACAGCACTGCCCTCACGCAGGAATTCCGGGTTGGACACAACTGAGAATGGCACATGACCATTGACTCGCTGAATTAGCTGGGTGACCAGGTCACCGGTGCCGATAGGCACCGTGCTCTTGTTTACAATTATCGTACGCTTGACCAGGGACTGGCCGACCATCTCCGCCGCGCTGCGTACGTAGCTCATCTCGGTCTCACCATGCGCGCCGGAGGGGGTGTCAACAACCAGGAAGACGAAGTCGGCAGGTCCTACAGCTTGAGGATAGTCTGAGGTGAAGCAAAGGCGACCGGCCTGGAGGTTGCGCCTTACGATCTCCTCGAGACCCGGCTCATAAATAGGAAGAACTCCCCGCTGGAGCTTGTCGATTTTATCGGTATTGATATCCAGACAGGTTACCTGGTTGCCCAGGTCCGCAAAACAAGCGCCGGTCACGAGGCCAACGTGCCCGGCTCCTACTACGCATAACTGTACCATTAAGTCTCTGTTTCTCTTGAGGCCCTTCGAGTTCCCGCCCGAAGAATAGGGTGAAGCTTATGCCCCACCCCACTCGCAACACTTTCCTTTGTTACGTTTATCACCAAGCCTTATCATACTCCAAACCAGGCAGACATTCAAGCTCCGGCAGATAGCCGTGCCAGGCAACACTGCGAAATCCGTTGCTTTTCCTGCCTGTCCCTTTTCATCGTGGACGCACGTCCGTTCGGCACCCGCCCGGGTCTGCCCGGCGGTCAGGTTCCCTACAGACTGGCGAGCAGGCGCATCTCGTCCGCAAGCAGGCGAGGAATGAGGAAGCGCTTGCGGACCCACTCCCGGCCGAACTGACCCATCTCCCTGGCTTCCTCGGGATTCTTGAGCAGGTAGAGAATGCTATCGGCACATTCCTCGACCGTGTCAATCAGAAACCCGCTCTTGCCGTCCTGGAGCTGGAGCGGTATTCCTCCAGCTCTACCCGCTACGACAGGTGACCCCTTCCACAGCGCCTCTGAGATCACCAGGCCGAAGCCCTCTCTCACTGATTTCTGGATAACGACGCTAGACAGCCTTTGAATAGAATTCACTTCTATATTGCCGACACCCTGGAAGTTGGTGAAGATGTATATGTCGTCAAACTGCTTGGCGTAGTCCATTACTTGATGATACACGTTCCACCCTTCGGGATCATCCAGAGCCATGGAGCCGGTCATCACTAGCTGGACGTCCTTTATTTCGCCCTTGACTATCAGGAAGGCGTCTACCACTCCCTGCGGGTCCTTCCACGGATCGAAGCGCGATATCTGGCTGACGATAGGGCGCCGGGAATCGAGTCCCATCCAGTCCACCACCTGCCGGGATAGCGGCGTTGGCAGATCCATATTCTTGGGGCTCAGCGGGTCGATAGCCGGAGCCATGATGGCCACACGGGTCTTCAGGTCCGGGGGCGCGAACTCTTCACAAGTGAAGACGGCTGCATCGTATTCCGCGATGTAGGGACACAGATACTCCCAGACCATGGGGTTGGGGTTGGATGTATCGATGTGGCAGCGCCAGACCCACTTGGTATCATTGCGGCCGTGATAGTGCCGCAGGAGTGCAGGCTGAGGATCATGGACTATTACGTAGTCGTAATGTTCTTTAAGCAGTCGGGCATTGCGGGTGTTCTGGGAGCGGTACTCCTCCTTCGAATCCCGGTCCAGGTAGTATTGCATTCCCTGGAGAGCATTGTGGAAGGACTTGGTGACCTGGAAGAACTTCTCGCCGCCGAAGATCACTTGCCATTCAGCGTTGATTCCCAGGTCCCGGTAGAGGGGAACCATAGAGCGCAGAAGCTCTGACACCCCGCCACCATACGGGGTAGCATTGATCTGGAGTATCCTGGCGCCCCGAAGCTTCTGCGCCAGGTCCCGTATCTCTTGAACCAGCCCCTGGTCCAGCAAGGGGACGTAGTTGTCGAAGGATCCGACTCCAACGTCGACAGGTTGAAGCATGGCACCCCCGGCCCGGCGCACTCACGACGCCTTCACCTGGGGATATTATAGCACGGAGTGTAGAGCTATCGGCTGTGCGGCGGAGTCGATATACCGTACGCTTGGACGATCCAACTTCGTTCGTTAACCTACCTGATCGCTTCCACCGCGTCCGTGAAGGAAAAAGCTTCGCTCCCCACCGGCGCCGCTACCCACACGGTGGCGGCATCACGGTAGTAAAAGACGTGCTGCTGCCCCATGCCTTCGACAGTGTAGGCGTCCCGCCCGCCAAGCTTCACCGGCTTCAGGTTGGTGAAGACCCGGTTGCCGGCGCTGATCTTCTTCACCATGGCCGCGATGAGCGCCTGCGCCTCCTGTTCGCTCGCGGTATCGCCCACCCACACGGTCGCCCGCTTCTCGTAGTAGGCGACATATCCGCCCGTCAGGCCGAAGGCGGACCCGTGCATCTGCCTGAGATCGGCCAGCGCCTCCTGCCCAGTAACTGTCCGAACGAGCTTCAGCCCGCCGATCTGCGCCGGGATCCGGCCCCCAGTCTCGGCCTCTTCCATCGTAAACCAAAGCCCACCGGCGACAGCAATGAGAACTACTGCAGCCAAAATGGACAGAATGGCCCGGGTCGAGGCGTCACGCCCGCCGAGCTTAATCATCTGGCATCCCAATCTTATTGCCTATCTCGCAACAGCCAATTCAGTCCTTCTCAAACCGTCGCTTCACGACCGGCGTAACGATGGGCATCAGCACGATCATGCAGAGCATAAAGACCCAGGCGGCGCCTCCAATGCGGGCCACCCAATCGTATCCAATGGTAGTGGCCAGGACGAAGAAAATGGCAGCGACCGAAAGAGAAACGGCGGTGTAGATGACCGCACTGTAGAACCCGGCGCCACGTGTTCTCATAAGAAGATCCCTCCAGGTCTGTTACCGGCTGCCAGCCAGGACTGGCCTGGCCTCGCCGGGAGCCGTTGGCAGCGTCTGCCTGCGGATTGGGGGCACGTACCCTTTCATTCGAAGCGTGTTCAAGGTCACCGATAGTGATGAGGTAGCCATCAGCAGAGCCGCCACTTCGGGGCTCACCACCTGAGCAAACAAGGGATAGAGTATCCCCGAAGCCAACGGAATAGCCGCCGTATTGTAGCCAAATGCCCACCACAGGTTTTGCTTGACCAATCGCATGGTTGCACGCCCTACCTGTATGGCCGCAACCACGTCCATAAGGTCGTCCTTGATCAGGATAACGTTGCCCGTCTCCTTGGCGACGTCCGTGCCGGAACCGATGGCGATTCCCACGTTGGCCTGAGCCAGCGCCGGGGCATCGTTAATGCCATCGCCTACCATGGAGACCTGCTTCCCCTCGTCCTGAAGCTTCTTGACCTCGCGGGCCTTATCTTCCGGCAGTACCTCGGCCAGCACCCGATCGATGCCGGCCTGTCGGGCAATCGCCTGTGCCGTGCGCAGATTGTCGCCGGTAATCATCGCCACCTGGATGCCCATGTCATGCAACGCACGAACAGCCTCGGCCGAGGTCTCCTTCAGGGTATCGGCAACTGCAACCAGTCCGGAGGCTTTTCCGTTCAGAGCCACCAGCATAACCGTCTTGCCCTGGTGTTCCAGCCTCTCAGCCTCATCCAGCAGCCCATCCATCGCCACGCCGCGGTCCGCCATGAGCCTGCGGTTACCCAGGAGAATCTGCCGCCCATCCAGTGAAGCCTCCACCCCATGGCCGGGGATTGCCTGGAAGCTAGTGGCATCCTGAGGCTCCAGGCCGCGGGCATGGGCGCCTCTAATGATGGCCTCACCGAGCGGGTGCTCGGAATTCTTCTCCGCCGCAGACGCCAGCCTCAGCACCTCCAACTCATCGACGCCGGACACCGCCAGCACGTCGGTTACGGAAGGCTGTCCCTTAGTCAGAGTGCCCGTCTTATCGAAGACCACCACCTGTACCTTGGATGTAGACTCGATGGCGTCAGCCCCCTTGAACAGGATACCGTACTCGGCCCCTTTTCCTGATCCGGCCATTATGGCGCTCGGGGTAGCCAGGCCAACCGCACAGGGACAGGAGATCACCAGCACGGTCACCGAGACCAGGAGGGCAAATCCGAAGACGCCCATACCCATCAGGGTATAAGGTGTCAACAAGAGATGGCTCGTCGGGCTAAACCAGAGCCCGAAGCCAATAAAGAACCAGAAGAGGAAGACTACCAGCGAGAGCGCGTGCACGCCCAGGATGAAGTGTCCGGCCACTTTGTCGGCTACTCTCTGGATTGGGGCCTTGGTGGTCTGGGCGTCCTCCACCAGCTTAATGATCTGGGCCAGCGCCGTATCCTTGCCAACACGTGTAGCCCTTAGCTTGAAGGCGCCGGTCTTGTTGATTGTCCCGCCTATGGCCTCGTCGCCGGCCTTCTTTTCCACCGGCATACTCTCGCCGGTGATCATAGACTGGTCGACAGCAGAGTAGCCCTCCATCACGACGCCATCTACCGGAATCGCCTCGCCGGGACGGACCGCCACAATGTCCTCCAGCTCCACTTCCTCAGCGGAAATGTCCAGCTCCTGGCCATCTCGCAAGACCCTTGCCCGCTTGGGCTGGAGCTTCATGAGGCGGCGGATGGCCTCAGAGGTCCGGCCTCTGGTAACGGCCTCCAGGTAGCGGCCCAGGATGATAAAGGCTGTCAGCAGGGCGGCTGCCTCGTAAAAGGTCGCTTCCCGGCCACCGAAGCCGGCATCGGGAAAGAACGTATTGATGACTGCAATAAAGTACGCGGCCCCGATACCTGTAGCGTAGAGGAGGTTCATGTCTGTAAGGCCCCGCTTGAGGCCGTTCCAGCTATTGATGAAGAACTGCCTGCCCGGCCCGAAGACGATGGGCGTGGTCAGCAGGAAGAGGAAGATCTTATTGTTCATCCACTCAGGGACAATACTGGGTAGGATCCAGTACGGCTGGAAGGTGCCTATCATGATGATAATTCCGATAGGCCAGGCGATCAGCATGTTGGTGAGCTGACGACGTATTTCCCGCTGACGTGCCTCTCTCTCCCGGTCGACGGCCTCCGTCCCACCGACCTGATCTGCGACCTGATAGCCTAGCTCCTGAACAGTCTTCTTTATCTCCGATAACGGGGTTATCTCAGGGGCGAACTCCACCCTGGCATTCCCCGAGGCCAGGTTGACAGCGACTTTCGAGACGCCCGGCAACTCCCGCAGGGCCGTCTCGATGTGATCGACGCAGGAGGAACACTGCATGCCGGTAACCTGGAGATTGACGTTATCCAGCACCAGCTCATACCCCATATCGTCGACGGCTTCCTTCATGGCAGCAAGGCTGGCCTCCAGGGGCACGTAGTCTACCGCAGCCTTGCTGGTAGCCAGATTCACACGGACCTGGCTCACCCCTTTTACGCCCTTCAAGGCATCCTCGACGTGCGCCACACAGGAGGCGCACGTCATCCCTGAGACGGTCAGTGAAGCCGTCTTGGTACGGTTATTGCTCATGGTGTTCCCCTCTTATCCTAAACCGCATCCCATACGTACTGGCAGTCTACCACCGAAGCTCCTACGTTGTTGCGAGCCCCTCTATTGTCATTGCGGCTCCCTTTCCTGTCATTGCGGCTCCCGTTCCTATCATTGCGAGTCTCTGTACGGTCAATGCGAGCTTCAGTATGGTCATTGGAAGGAGGAACGACGGAGCAATCTCCTCGCCCTACCTCTGGATTCCGGCCACTGCCGGAATGACAGAAGAAGAGCCGGAATGACAGAGGAAGGGCAAGGGTGAGATTGCCACGCCTCCGCTGCGGCTCCGGCTCGCAGTGACAGTGGTCGTTTGATCTGTAACGGGACACCTTCCTATGTCCGCACAGACGGACGTCGAACCCTCTCGCGGTGACAGGCACGGCTCCTCCATGGCCTCGTGCTAGCCCTTCAGGTATTTCTCCGGGTCCTTGTCAAAGGCCTTCTTGCATCCCATAGCACAGAAGTAATACTTCTTGCCATTATAATCGGATGTAGCCGCTGCCTTGCTCTCCTCAACGTCCATGCCACATACTGGGTCTTTTGCAATAGCCATCTTTATATCTCCTCCATATTTGATTTACACTTTGCCGTGGCCCCTACCCAAGCAGTTCCATAAGAGGCCTCAGAACCTGGCAACCTATCAGCCTCCGGGACGAGGCCGACGGTATCGATCGAGGACGCCCCCCGACTGCTGCGTATGCGTTACCTCCTAGGACTGCTTAGAGCTTACCTGAGGTTTGAAATACCTCGAGAAGCTCCTTAATGACTCGCTCCCGATCACTCGGGCTGTCGCTTCTAATAGCGGTGGTGACACACGTATTCAGGTGGTTGTCCAGGATTACGACGTTCAGCTTCTCCACCGCCTTGATTATCGCCATGGTCTGCTTTATCACATCAATGCAGTATGCATCGTCATCGACCATACGGGCGACGCCACGGACGTGACCCTCGATGCTGCGGAGCCGTGCCAGGATCTGTTCCTTGTGGTTCTGCGCCATTTCTCAACTTCTCCCACCCCCTCCCAGGGGGGAGGGGATACACAGATAATATCAATAGAATCAGTAGAAGTCAAGGTCAATCCTCGCCACTTGTACCGGTGAAATTCTGATACCGACTTGACAACTATTGGTTATTATGCTATAAAACTAAGAAATCAATCCAAGGCCGTGAAGACAGGGTAAGGTTTGAGGGAGTGATGGAGGCCAGACCCAGGTTCTGAGGAAAACCGATGGAACCGGCTCTGGCCTCTTGTTGTTTATTGATTGAAGGAGGCCACTGAAATGACGCTTTGTATCAGGTACAATCCGCTACCAGGAAAGACTGCCGAATGTGACAAGTGGGTCCAGGAAAAGTTGGTGCCTTTCTTCTGCAAGCACGAGGAGTGCAAGGGCATCGAGGTACTCGAGGATGTACTGATTGGCGACCCTGAGAGGACCTGCCTCGTCGAGCTAAGCGATATTTGCGCCGCCACCAACATTCTGGAGTCAGAGGAGGCAAGGGAGCTAAAGAGGGAGTTCATGAACTACGCCTGCGACTTTAGCAGCCAGATCCTCAAGTCCGTCGTCCACCGGACCGCCTGAGACCCAGGCGGTCAAACTGCTTCTATGGAGCAAAATAGAAGGAGAAGGTAACATGAGCCGGCAGGAAATCTACAAAGAAATAGAAGAAATGTGCGGAATGGTGCCGGAGCAATTCAAGGTGCTCACGGACGAGACCTTGGAGCCTAGCTGGCAGATGTTCAAGCGATACCAGATGTCCGAGGACACGCTGATCCCCCCCAAGTACAAGCAGCTCATTGGGCTGGCAGTCGCGGGCGCCATCCGCTGCCCTTATTGCACGCTATTCCACACCGAGGCCTCCAAGCTCATGGGAGCCACCACGGCCGAGATCGAAGAGGTCGCCATGCTGACGAGAGAAACCGCCGGCTGGAGCGCCTACCTGAACACGATCCGGCTGGACATGGAACGCTTCAAGAGCGAAGTGGGCCAGATTGTCGAGTTCATCAAGACCAAGACCCTCCAGAGAGGGACATAGTCCGAGTCTGTTGAGTGAATTCGCGAAAGCAAGAGCACGGACCGGCGGCTAATCACTGCCGGCCGATAGCTCAAAAGTAATAGGAGGATTTACCATGACTTACCTAATCGAGCAGGAGCACACCAAGGAGGAGTGCCTCAAGGCTCTGGACCAGATGAACGAAAGCCCGAAGATGCTGGAGAACTGCTATTTCGGCTGCTCAGCGGGCCAGCATGAGGGATTCTGCTTCGTCGACGCAAGCAGCGAATCAGAAGTCCAAAACATGCTTCCTACAGGATTCCTTAGCCACGCTCGCATCATGCAGGTAGAGAAGTTCAGCCCTGAGCAGATCCGGTCCTTCCATCAGAGCGGCTCCGGATCGCAGTATGGCAAGGAGAGCGGCTCCACGTCACAGTATGGCAGCCAGAGCAGCACGCGTGGCACCAGCTCAGAATACGGGACTGAGAGCCGACGGGGCTATACTACCGGGTCCGAGTCTGAGTACGAGACCGAGGACCGCAGTCGGTCCGAGAAGTAAGATACGGACGAACCACCCCGCTCCGGGGATAGGAGATATCCGAAATTGTTTCGGTGGCTCGCGAGCAGCACCCCTGTGCTTCCGCAAACCTTTAGGACAGGCGGATTGGCACAGAGCGAGGTGGCCCCGACCCAATGGGGCAGCTCGGCCGAATAGAGCTAAGGGGAGGCCTAAATAGGCCTCCCCTTCAGTATTTGCAATGCAATATACATGGTGCATCTGTGTAAGTGAGTTATGAGGCGTTGAGCAGTTCAACGCACGGCGGAAGCCGGGGAACGACCGGCACCTCACCTACAATACCTGCAGGAGAAGGAAGATGTTTTTGCAACGGTTAACATTCAAAGCCAAGTATGGCAAGGCATTGGACGTAGTAGAGGTTATCAAACGTTTCGAGCCCCTCGCGAAACGGTATGGCTTTCCCCTGGGAAGGGTCTATACCGATGTCGTGGGGCGCTTCGACACGGTGGTCTGGGAGGCCGAATTCGAAGACCTCAATCAATTGGAAGAATCGTCTCAGCGAGGTTTTCAGGACCCGGAATTCGCCCGCTGGTTCGAGATGTTGCAGCCTCTGATCGACCATGGCTCCAGGGAACTGTTCCGGCTAGAGCACCACTGGTAGTCGGAGAGCGAAGAGAGATAGACGGAGGGTAGGAGTAACCATGCTGTACTTGATTATCGGCGAGCCGAGGGAAGGCGTTTTCCCGATGCCGCCGGAGCAAATGGTCGGTTTCATGGAGAACACGGTTTTCCCAAGCCTGGAGTCCCTCGACAGAATGGCGCGTGAGAAGATTGTCACGGGTGGTGTCTTCACCGGCAAGCCCGGGATGGCCATGATCGTGGACGTCCAGTCCCACGAGGAGTTGCACAAGCTCCTTACCAGCCTACCGTTTGCTCCTGCCAGCAAGATGGAGGTCATGCCTCTCGTTGCCTTCGGCAGCGGGGTTGAGGCATTGCGTGGAATGGTGCAAAACCTTAAGACGCGCGGAGGCAGTCAGACAACACGTTAATCTGCTGGCCGATGCCCGGGCCCCAGACCCGGGCATCGGCTGACTGACCACGAGTAGACACACAACCGAGCACGGATCAGAAGACAATTAGGACAACGTAACGAGGTGAGAGAAATGTTAATCCATGTCACTGCAGTGCATACTGAGAATAACTGCCCGGCATACCATCACGAGATGCTTTCGGCGATTATGGAGTCGCTGGAAAAGAGGGAAGAGCTGGCCAAGCAGTATAACATGAGGCTACACTACTTCCTCTCCGCGGCGCCGGAGCACAGCTTCCATGCCCTCATCGAAACCGACAACTTTCCCTCTGTGAGCCGGTTCCTGATGGAGCTGTTGGTGGTGCCACACGACTATAAGATCACGTTGGTCCAGTCTGCTGAAGATCTGATAAGCACCTGGAAGCCAGTCAGCCAGGCCTAACCACCGCAAGTACCGGCCGGGGTAGTATCCGCGAGAGGCAACGCGAGTCAAGGAGGGAGTCAAGATGCCTCAAGAATACGGTCACAAGGGACATGGCCAGGGCAGTCATGCCGAATCGCTCGAAGAGAATAAGGCCCTGGTCCGTGAGACCATGCTGGAGATGTGGAACAAGGGGAACCTGGACGTAGCAGACAAGGCATTTGCCAGCGACTACGTCTATCATGACCCGTCAACTCCACAGCCGATCACCGGTCCACAAGGGCTCAAGGAGTTTGTTGCGACATACCGCAAGGCATTTCCGAACATGCACCTGACCATCGAAGACCAGATAGCCCAGGGCGATCGAGTGGTCACCCGTTGGATGTGCACAGGTACGCACAAGGGCGAGCTTATGGGCATTTCTCCCACGGGCGCCGAAGTAACCGTGATAGGGTTGACCATCAGCCGCATCACCCGGGGAACAATCATCGAGGACTGGACCAGCTCAAATACATTGGACGTTATGCGTCAGCTTGGAGTTATGCCTCCATCTGCTGGCAGGGGGATCTAACATCGGACAAAAGGTCAGCAGACCACAATTTGCCAAGGAGAAGAGCCATGTCGCCCGAAGAGACTGAGGCACTCGTCCGCAGCTTCTGGGACGAGCTGACCAGGGGCAATCTGTCTGTTATTGAGCAATTCGTTGCCCCGGAGGTAATAGACCACAACCCATTCCCCGGGCAAGGCCCCGGAGCTGAGGGTCTGAAAGAGGTATTCCAGATATTCCGGTCCGCCTTCCCTGACGCGCAGGTTACTATCGAAGACTTTACTGCCGAGGGAGACAGGCTTGCCTTTCGAACGGTGATGCGGGCAACGCATCAGGGTGACTTTATGGGAATCGCCCCGACGGGCAAGACTGTGACCATGACCGGCATTGAGTTGATCCGCATGGCCGACGGGAAGATGGCGGAAAGGTGGGGACTCTCGGATGACCTCGGCCTGATGCAACAGTTGGGAGTCGCTCCCGGCTCGGGCAAGAGTGGAGACCAACCTACCACTAACGTAGAGCACACCGACTAAACAGAGCTTCCGCGAGCAAGCTAGCAGCGCAAGCTGTCAGGAGGATTGAGATGCCTGAGAAGACTCAGGGAAATGACCTGTTATCGATTGCCAAATCTCTCGACGAAGCGTGGAATGCCCATGATTCCGAGAAGGCGCTACGGTTCTTCGCTGACGATGCTGTAGTGAGGTTCGTCATGGACCCGGTCAATACCGGCGAAAAGAAATTCCCGCCTGACCAGGTCTATGAGGGGAAGGCCCAGATCAGGGACTTTGTCGCAATCCACATGCCCGGCTTCCGGGTTGAATCAAAGGGTCACGAGGTCGCCGGAGACAAAGTAACGTGGCACTCCACCCTGTCCGACGACTACTTCCGGAACGCCGGAATCGAGAAGCTGCAGGTAATGGCCGAAGCGCTAACGCAGGCCGGCAAGATCAAGTCGTTTATAGTCACGCCAAGCCCGGAATCGGCTGCGAAGATTAAGTCGGGGATTGCGCCAAAAGCGTAGAGCCGGGCACTTAGGTGGCGCCTTCGGTATGCCGTCCTAGACGGGTGTGCCGGCCACCTTCTTCCAGTCAGCCAGGAACCGCTCTATGCCGACGTCGGTGAGCGGGTGCTGGACCATCTGCATCAGCACCTTGTACGGAATTGTCGATATGTGAGCGCCGGCCTTAGCCGCAGCCACGGAGTGAAGCGGGTGCCGGATACTTGCGGCGATGATCTCGGTCGAAAGCTGGTAATACTCCAGGATCTCAACGGCATCGGCGACCACCTGCATGCCGTCGTGCCCGGCATCGTCCAAACGGCCGACGAAGGGGCTGACGTACGTAGCTCCGGCGAGGGCGGCTAGAAGCGCCTGGTTCGCGGAGAAGCACAGGGTCAGATTAGTTTTGATCCCCTCTTTAGAGAGGACGGATGTGGCCTCCAGGCCCGCCGGCGTGATCGGGATCTTCACTACCACATAAGGAGACCATTGTGAGATACGCCGGGCCTCTTCGATCATACCCGGGGCATCGAGACTCAGGGCCTCCACCGAGATAGGGCCTTGCACAATCTCGCAGAGCTCCAGTATCCGCTGTTGAAGATCGCCGCTCCCCTCCTTAGCAACCAGCGAAGGGTTGGTGGTTACACCACTGATGATGCCCATCTTAGAGGCATCCCGGACCTCTTGAATGTTGGCCGTATCAAGGAAAATGCGCACTACTTACCTCCAGTTGGGTCATTGGGTCAGCTCTCGGACTCCAGAGGCAACGCCGGCTGGTCTCCTTCATGGAGCACGCCTTTGGCTGCAGCAACGAAATCCAGAAAGAGGGGATGAGGCCGGTTTGGCCGGGACTTGAATTCCGGGTGGAACTGGGTCCCTACCATCCAGGGGTGGTCCGCAATCTCCGACACCTCCACCAGACGGCCGTCCGGTGAAAGGCCGCTTAGGACCAGGCCCGAGCCAACCAGCATATCGCGAAAATCGTTATTGAACTCGAAGCGGTGACGGTGTCGCTCGTTGACCACACCTCCGTTGATCTGACTGTATGCCTGAGCCGCCTTGGTGCCGGCCACCAGGTGGCACGGGTATGCACCCAACCGCATCGTCCCGCCCATATCGTCACGGTCCCTCTGCTCAGGCAGGAGGTCTATGACCGGATAGGGCGTGGCGAAGTCGAACTCCGTGGAATTGGCCTCCTCGGTCTTGAGGATGCTGCGGGCAAACTCGATCACCATCACTTGCATCCCCAGACAGAGACCCAGATAAGGGATCCTGTTCTGACGGGCATAGCGGGCGGCCTTGATCTTCCCCTCGATACCCCTGTAGCCAAATCCTCCGGGAACCACAATGCCGCTGACAGGACGCAACATTGCCTCCACGTCACCGGCCTCCAGTTCCTCGGCATCGACCCAGTGAATCTCCACCTCGCGCCCGTGATACAGGGCGGCGTGGAAGAGGGCCTCTCGCACTGAGTAGTAAGCATCATGAAGCTCCACGTACTTGCCTACAATCGCTATGGGCAATACCTGACGCGGCTCCTTGATCCGATCTACCAGCTTATGCCACTCTTCCATATCGCGTTGCTCGGCCGGCAGGTCCAGTCTTTCAATGATAAAGTCTCCGAGGCCCTCGGATTCCAGGTGAACAGGCACCTCATATATAGTGGAGACCGTCGGCAGCGGAAGGACCGCCCTCTCTTCCACGTCACAGAAGAGCGCCAGCTTGCCCTTGATATCCGTACTCATGGGATAATCGCTGCGGCAAAGGATTACGTCCGGCTGGATGCCGATAGCACGCAGTTCCTTGACGCTGTGCTGAGTTGGCTTGGTCTTCAACTCCTTGGTCGATGAGATATAAGGAAGCAGTGTGACATGGATGTAGAGCACGTTGTCCCGGCCGACGTCGTTCCGCATCTGGCGGATAGCCTCCAGGAACGGCTGCCCTTCGATGTCGCCGACGGTGCCGCCCACCTCAACAATGACAACATCGACACCGACCTCTTTCCCCACCTGGCCGATGCGCTCCTTGATCTCCTTGGTCACATGAGGCACGACCTGTATGGTGCCACCCAGGAAATCGCCCCGGCGCTCCTTGGCCACTACCGAGCGGTATATCTGGCCGGCAGTGACATTGGATGACTGGGTAAGATTCAGGTCAATAAAGCGCTCGTAGTGGCCAAGGTCCAGATCAGTCTCGGCGCCGTCGTCCGTAACGAAGACCTCGCCATGTTGGTATGGAGACATGGTACCGGGGTCAACATTCAGATACGGGTCAAGCTTCTGGACAGAGACAGTGAGACCCCGGCTCTTGAGAATGCGTCCAATTGAGGCGACGGCGATACCCTTGCCCACTGAACTGACTACGCCGCCGGTAACGAAGATATATTTGTTCATCCAGCCCTTATGATTCTAACAGAATTGGGGCAGACTTGTCATCATTGGTTACTGGTATTAATTGCTGAGGCGGGGCCGGAAAGCCCCGCCGCTCGGCCGACCAGAGGCTGGCCATAGTTTATTCCAGTGCAGTGGGCAGGAACAGGTATCTAAGACTGCCCGTCCTTGGCCTCTGGCGCCAGCTTGCTTCGGTAGTCCTTGATAGCCTCGTGCACACCATCTGCTGCCAGGTTGGAACAGTGCATCTTCTGAGGAGGTAGCCCTCCCAGGGCCTCCGCCACCGCCTTGTTAGAGACCGTAAGGGCCTCGTCCAGGGTCTTGCCTTTGACCATCTCTGTAACCATGCTGCTGGTGGCTATAGCTGCACCACAGCCGAAAGTCTGAAACTTAATATCCTCGATGTGGTCGTCCTTGACCTTGATGAAGATCTTCATCAGGTCACCGCATACAGGGTTCCCGACTGACCCCACTCCATCGGCATCGGGAATAGTACCGACATTGCGAGGATTGCTGAAATGGTCCATTACCGTTTCGCTATACATGATTCCCCCTTACTGCACCGACTGGGAGGCCAGTGGCGACATGGCCCGCAGCCTCTCCACGATGCCGGGCAGGATAGATACGATATAGTCCACGTCATCCTGGGTGTTGCTCGCCCCTAGGGTCAAGCGCAGGCTGCCATGAGCGATCTCGACCGGAATACCCATGGCCATCAGAACATGGGATGGCTCCAGAGAGGCTGAAGTGCAGGCGCTACCGCTGGAACCAGCCACACCCAACATGTCCAGGTTCAAGAGTATGGATTCACCTTCCACGTAATCGAATGAGAAGTTTGCATTGTTCGGCAGCCGGTCGGTTGGGTGTCCATTCAACCGGGACTTCGGGACCTTCGTCAGAACTCCGTCCACCAGCCGGTCCCGTAGCTGACGCAACCTCTGATTGGTCGATTCCATGTTCTCGACTGCCAGCTTGAGTGCCGTAGCCATACCCACTATACCGGCTACGTTCTCGGTACCCGCCCGCCGGTTCCGCTCCTGGCCTCCGCCCTGCTGCTGGGGCAGAAAAGGCGTGGCCCGCTTTATGTAAAGAAGGCCCACACCCTTCGGGCCATAGAACTTGTGCGCCGATAGGCTCAACAAATTTACCCCGAGCGCATTCACGTCGATTGGCAGGGCGCCGGCAGCCTGAACTGCGTCAGTGTGAAAGGTGATGTTCTTCCCTTTTAGCAGCTTGGCGATCTCGGCGATCGGCTCGATGGTGCCAACTTCATTGTTCGCCATCATAATGGAAACCAGGATAGTCTTGTCGGTGATAGACCGACCGACCTCCTCCGGGTTTACCACACCGTTGCTATCCACTGGCAAATAGGTAACCTCGAAGCCGAACTTCTCGAGGAAGTGGCAGGTGTGGAGTACTGCATGATGCTCGATGCTGGAGGTAATGATATGATTGCCCTTGGTTTTCGAAGCGAAGGCAGCGCCCTTAAGAGCGGCATTGTCTCCCTCCGAGCCCCCGCTGGTGAAGACTATCTCAGTGGTCTTGGCCCCAAGGATGTTAGCGACGGTCTCACGGGCATCATCCAGGGCCTTGCGAGCCTCCCTGGCCACGCCGTAAATGCTGGAAGGGTTCCCGAAGTGCTCAGTGAAGTATGGCAGCATAGCCTCTAGCACCGCAGGGTTCACCGGCGTCGTAGCGGCATGGTCCATGTAGATGGTGCGCTTATCCATCAAATCCTCCTTCTCCAGCTAAAGGCTTGCCTGCGCGGCAAAGGTCCGCCAGGGTCGTGGAGTCCAGGACCTGGGCGATACTTTCCTTCATCCTCTGCCAGACCAGCCTGCTCGGACAGTCATTTTCTTTCTCGCAGCAGTTAGGGTCCTCCACCTCAGAGGCGCACTCCACGAGGTCAACCGGTCCCTCCAACGCCCGGACCACCTGGCCCACGGTAACAGCGGATGGCTCATGGGCCAGTATGTAGCCCCCGTGGGCTCCACGGCTGCCCTCTACCAGGCCCGCCCGCCGCAACTGCATCATGAGCTGCTCCAGGTATGCCGGAGACAGGTTTTCCTGCGCTGCGATCCCGGATAAAGGTAATGGCCCCGCCCCATATGCACGGGCCAGAGCCACCATTGCCCTTACTCCGTAATGCCCCTTCGTGCCGACTTTCATCTGTTAATCCCTATCAAACTGGTAGGAATTATATCACGTGAAGCGCTGCTCTGTCAATAGCTTTAGGGCGTCCGGCTCAGAAGAAAGGGTTCAGGATGCAGGCGATGCTTCGACCTACACTCTGAACCCTTTTGTATTCGATCCTTGCTCCTATAAATGCTACGCCTGAGTACTACGCTGCGGAATTTTCCGTTTCCGCCGACCTCGCCGGGGCCGCTGACATCCGGCCCGTAGTGCGAAGCACCAGCATGGCGATCAGCGCCATTACTCCGGTTACCAGCGCAATAGCCTGCGCCTCCTGAAGCCCCCAGAAGACCACTGTCTCCTGCCGGAAGAACGTCAGGACGAAGCGAATCACGGCGTAACCCAACATCGCCACCAAGAACGTGCTTCCCCGCGAGCGCAGACGGCCACGCAGCAGCCAGAGGGCACCGACCCAGACTGCCACTGCGCCGATCTCATACAGGGGGTAAGGGTGTGTCGGCACGCCGATCAGGTCCAGCGGAATCAGGTCTCGCGGGTGCGAGTACACAACGCCCCAATCTCCTCCGGTAGGCGCCCCCCAGGCATCTCCGTTCATGAAGCATCCTATCCTTCCGATAGCCTGCCCCACGAGCATCGCCGGTGCGCCGGCATCGAGAAGGGGCCAGACCGGAAATCTTGCCCGCCGGACGGCGATAATTGCCCCGATAATGCCTCCGAAGAAGGCGCCGTAAACGGCAAGGCCACCCTCCCAAAGCGAGATCGCCTGGAGGGGATTTGCCAGGTAATACTCCAAATGGTCGGCCACGTGGAACAGCCGAGCCCCGATCAAGCCTCCGATCACTGCCGCGATGACCACGCCACCGAGGATCTCTCCGGGCATCCCCGCTTTGATCAGCCGGCGCTCACCGTACATCACGGCGATCACGATGGCGAGGGCCGTAAATATCCCGTGCCACGCGAGCTGGAAGCGTCCCAGATCGACAAGGATTGGATCGAACCCGATATTGATCAACTCACATTCCTATTATCTATCACTCTCTTGGCCTTGAACTCAGTCTTGGGCAGAGTACCATAAGGCTTCAGATCGACATCCGGCCTGATCTCCACCCTGGTGCGGACGGCATCCTGGATTCGCTTGGCCAGCTCCGGATAGTCCTTCTCCGGCACATCCGGCCTCGGCTCGGCCACTATGGTCAGTACGTCCATCATCTTCTTCTGGGAGACAACTATCTGGAACTCGTCTCCGACCTCAGAGAAGCCACGTATCGCTTCTTCGATAGCGCTAGGGAACATGGTTACGCCGCGGATGTTCAGCATATCATCGGCGCGGCCGTAGAAGCCACCGACGGCGCGGGCATGGGTACGGCCGCAGGCACACGGACCGTCATCCAGCACGGTGTAATCGCCAATGAGGAACCGCGCAAGGGGCGCCGCCTCGGAGAATAGGTTCGTAACCACAGACAGCCCCCGCTGTCCCTGGGGCACCGGCTCCATGGTAACCGGGTCGACTGTCTCCCAGATCTGTATATCCTCTGTCAGGTGGTCGCAGACCGGGCCGTCCGTTTGGGTCACCTGGTGCTGGCACGTATATCCGCCGGCAGTCGGAGATGCTTCGGTACAGCCATAGAACTCATGCAATTCCGCGTTCCACAGCGCTTCGGTCCTGCGCTTAGTTGATGCGATTGTAGCCCCCGGCTCGCCACCGGTGATGATCATCCGGATGGAGCTCTGCGCCGGATCATAGCCCATCTCCTTCATAACATCGCCGAGATAAAGGGCGTATGAAGGAGTGGCCCCCAGGACCGTCGGCTTGAATGTATCTATGAAGTAGCAGGTACGGCGGGTATCCAGGCTGCCGCGCGGTATGACGGGTATGCCCATCAGGTCCAGCGCATAATGCACGCCCCAGAAGAACACGTGAGGGGCATAGCCGAAAGCAATCAGAGCAATATCGCCGGGCCTTACGCCCATGGCCCACATCGCCCGTGCATCGTTCCATGCCCACATATCCCGGTCATGAAGCGTATGCCTGAAGGCACGCGGTGCGGCGGTCGTCCCGGACGTAGCGAACATCATCCAACCGCGGCGGCCCCAGATCTCGTCGTTGATGGTTGTATAGGTGCCCCACGGCGGGTTCGCCTTAACATCATCCACCATCTCCGTCTTGGTGGTGATCGGTATCTTAGGCAGGTCAGCCAGCGACTTTATGTCAGATGGCTTCAGTTTGGCGGCCTTGAATTTCTCCCGATAGAAGGGGCTGCACTCGTACAAGAAGTTGACCGCCACCAGGAGCTTCTCCTCCTGAATGTCCTTGATCCTATCACGAGAGCAGGTCTCGAGCTCCGGGACCCAGTACTTATCATTCGCAGGTCCGTCGGGTTGCAGCTTGAACTTGTTGACAACATCCAACCACTGTTTTCGCGGGTCTGCCATGCTCTTGTCCTTCCTAGTATAAGATGGAGGTATTCCCAGTGCCTCATTTTATCACGAAATACGGGCCGCTGTGCAAATTATCCGGCAGTATCGGGGTCATTTGAACGCGGCATGGGAACCAACAACGAGGAGGCCCCCTCATCCCAACCTTCTCCCAGCGGGGAGAAGGAGTACTCACCTCCGCAGCGCCGCTGCATCAATAGTTCCCTCTCCCACCGCAGTGGGAAAAGCTGCTCTAGCAGGTATCCCCCTCGCCCACTGCATTGGGACATCGCTTACCATCCCCTCGCCCACCGCAGTGGGACGGCACTTACTATTCCCTCTCCCACCGCAGTGGGAGAGGGTTAGGGTGAGGGAAGCCCAGGCTATTCGGAACCCGCCAACGCTCGGAAACACCCTGCGAGCGACGCTGGCACACCTTGAATCCCATGGCGGGCCCGTGATATGCTCGGAGCCACTGCCGGATGGCCCGGCGATCCAATATATTGAAGCTTCCGAGCAGAGGATAATGACTGCTCCCGCTACGGGAGAAATAGGTCTTCGAATGGAGGTCTGGAGATGGTACGCTGGTCCGTGGACCCGGAGAGAACCGCCTTCCTGGTTATAGACATGACCAACGACTTCCTCGCCCCAGGGTTTCCGATGGAATCACCGGAGGGACGGGAACTAATACCTCGGCTGAACGCGCTGGCCGAGGCCTGTAGGGCAAGGGGTATCCCGGTCATCTACACCAGCCATGCCCACGACCCCGAAGGCAGCGACATGGGGCGGATGGCGGACGTCTTCAGGAACGTTCGGGAGGGACGCATGCTCCGGGCGGGCACAGCAGGAGCCGAGCTATACCCAGAGATCGCGCGTCAGCCCTCAGACTGGCTCCTGATCAAGACCCGCTACAGCGCCTTTCAGAACACCAGCCTGGATGCAACGCTGCGGGGAAAAGGCATAGACACGGTGATAATTGGAGGTGTGGCGACCAACGTCTGCTGTGAGTCCACCGCCCGTGAAGCGTTCTTCAGGGACTATAAGGTAGTATTCCTCAGCGATGGCACGGCCACCTTCGACCTGCCCGACCGGGGCTGGGGCGTTATCCCGAAAGAAGAAGTGCAGCGGTGCACGCTCACCGCCCTGGCCTGGGGCTTCGCCCGCGTCGCCTCGGTCGGCGACGTGCTGGCGGAGCTGGAAGCGCTCTAGCTGCTGTCCCTGGCCTCGGCCAGTATCTTCTTTGCCAGGCGGACGTTCTCCTCGCCGGCGTTCGGTAGCTTGTCCATTAGCTCTACCGCCTTGCCGAACGTCTCCAGGAATGAGTCACGGCAATCGTCACGGACCTCTTTCGGGAGGGCGGAGTACATGCGATCAATATTGCCGAGCCAGTTGTTGAAGTAGCGGGGCGCCTCTTCGGGGAGCAAGTAGAGGTAACCTTCCAGGCTCCCTACCTTGGCCGCCAGATCGAAGACCTCTCGGTAGTTGCCCATTCGTCTCCTCACAACCGTTTTATCAATAGTAGCACACCATTCGCTCTATGGGAATGGAGCAAATGCGATGGAGGACCTATCCCGCGTGACTACGCCGCCATCTCCTGTGGTAGAATACACACATGGAGCCGCTCAAGCTGGGCAAGCTTCCTCCAGCGCTCTTGGAGAGCCTTCTGTCACGATTGTCTCACGATCCCCGCGTTTTGGTGGGACCGCGTATCGGCGAAGACGCGGCGGCCATATCGATGGATCACCGGCTCCTGGTCGCCAAGTCCGACCCAATCACCTTCGCCACCGAGAATATCGGGTGGTACGCGGTGCAGGTCAACGCCAACGATATCGCGGTAATGGGCGGGGAGCCGAGGTGGTTCCTGGCTACCACTCTCCTGCCCGAAGGATCGACCGCCCGGCTGGTCGAGAGCATCTTCACCCAGATAGAGTCCGCCTGCCGGTCGCTGAATATCAGCCTGGTCGGAGGTCACACCGAGGTAACTTCGGGGTTGGACCGGCCCATAGTCGCCGGGTTCATGCTGGGTGAGGCCCTACCGGAATCGCTGACATCCTCGGCCGGAGCGAAGGTAGGTGATGACATTATCCTGACCAGGGGCATCGCTATCGAGGGGACGGCGGCCGTGGCCCTGGAGCACGGGGCCCGACTGGAGGCACTCGGCGTGGACCCGGAGCTGATTCACCGGGCGGGCCGGCTTCTTTACGATCCGGGCATCAGTATCGTAAAGGAGGCGCGAGTGGCCCGCCATGCCGCTCCCGTTCACGCCATGCACGACCCGACCGAGGGCGGGCTGGCGACGGGCCTCTGGGAGATGGCCCAGGCTTCCGGGCTGGGCCTGGAGATCGACCTCTCGCATGTCCAGGTATTCCCTGAGACCCGCGCCCTCTGCGATCGCCTGGGGATCGATCCGCTCGGCCTGCTGGGCTCCGGGGCTCTGCTTATTGCCTCCCCCCAATCATCGAGAGGAGAGATCCTCTGGGCGCTCAAGGACGAGGGTATACCGGCCCGGGTTATCGGGAGCATGGCCGAACGAGATAAAGGGTTCCGGTGCATAGGGCCCGGCGGAGAGCACCCGCTGCCAGTATTCGAACGGGACGAGCTGGCCCGCTGGCTGGACGAGCCAGGCAAGAACAACGAAGCACCGTAAAGCCCAACAAGCACAACAAAGCACAACAAAGCACAACCAGGCACACCCAGAGATTTGACACGTTAAGCTCTATACCCTAAGATTTTGCCCAAAGCCACCGGTGGAGGCAAGGCCTGAAAGGAGAACATGGACAGCCCTGAGCCCAGACTCTCAGTGGTAGTCCCCGTTTACAACGAGAGGGAATCTCTGACACCTCTCCATGCCAGACTCGGACAGGTCCTGGCCGGCGATTCTTATGAAATAATCTTCGTCGATGACGGGTCCAGTGATGGCTCCTCTCAGGCGCTGCAGGAGATCCAGGCCGGCGACCCTTGCGTGAGGGTGGTCCGGTTCGGACGGAACTTCGGGAAGGCCGCGGCCCTGGCGGCGGGCTTCAAGGAGACCAGAGGCGAGGTCATTATTACCCTGGACGCAGATCTTCAGGACGATCCCGCCGAGATTCCCCGGCTGGTAGCGACACTGGAGGACGGCTACGACCTGGTCTCCGGTTGGAAGAAGGGCCGGCAGGACCCGCCTTCCAAGACAGTGCCTTCTCGCTTTTTCAACTGGACTACATCTCGTCTCACCGGCATCCCTCTGCGAGACTTCAACAGCGGCTTCAAGGCCTACCGCAGGCCTTTGCTCGAGCATCTCTCGCTGTACGGCGAGCTACACCGCTTTATTCCGGCCCTTGTCTACTGGAAGGGGTTCCGGGTGACCGAGATACCGGTGGTCCACCATCCGAGACGCTGGGGCAAATCGAAGTACGGCGCATGGCGGTTCCTGGCCGGATTCCTGGACCTGATGACCGTGCTTTTTCTGACCCGTTTCCGGCACCGCCCACTGCATGTCTTCGGGCTTCTAGGCCTGGTGTCTGCTCTGATCGGGCTGGTAATCAATGTATATCTCAGCGTCGTCTGGCTCCTGGGCGAAAGAATCGGCAACCGGCCGCTGCTGATGCTCGGAGTGCTTCTCATGGTCATCGGCATCCAGTTCTTCAGCATCGGGCTCCTGGCCGAGATGTTGACGCTGGCGTCGTCACGGCAAGATGGGGAGGGGCCCGCCTACACGGTCACGGATGCCGGGACGCCCGACCGTAGCAAGGTGGCTCGTTGATCCAGGCGGCCTCGCGGTCCAACGTCAGGAAGTACAACAATCCGAATCCCGTTCATCAATTGCTCTTGCGCCGGTTCCTCCGGTGCGTGGCGCAGGAGGCGCAGGGTGCGCTCCGAACCCATAACTGTCCAAGATTACTGGACGTAGGGTGTGGCGAGGGCTATGTACTCCGGCACCTCCGGGGCGCCTGGCCGGAGCTGGCGGCACAGGGGGTTGATGGCGACCGAGAGGCGCTGGTACAGGCGCGGGGTTCTATACCCGGCGCCTTCCTCGGTCACGCCGATGCCAGCTATCTTCCATTCGCCGGCAATTCCTTCGACATGGTGGCCTGCCTGGAAGTCCTGGAACACCTGCGTGAGCCTGCGCTGGCCATGGAAGAGCTCGCCCGGGTATCCCGGGGATACCTGCTTCTGAGCGTGCCCAACCAACCCTTCTTTTCCCTGTCCAACCTGGTGCGTGGCAAGAACGTGCGAAGGCTTGGAGAAGACCCCGAACATCTCCACCATTGGACCGCCCTGCAATTCGTCTCGATGATCAAGGGCAGATTCAAGGTCTCGAGAGTCCGTTACCCGTTCCCGTGGGTATTGGTGCTGGCGGAGACCAGGTGATGCAATCAGTCAACATCGTATCGTCCAATCACGGATAGCCGGTAGAACGACATGCCTCAAGCTGTAGGTAGTGTAGGCTGGAGAAACCTTAAGAAGGCCCCGCCTCCACCTCCGGAGCCGGTTTCTGAACGATCCCCGGCCACGGTAGCCCGGCTGGTCTACCTGGTAGCGGGCCTTTATGCTTTGACTTTCGCCCTATTCAGTATCCTGCAGCACGACGCCTTCCGGACCAACGCCTTCGACCTGGGGAATATGGACCAGGCCGTATGGAACAGCTTCCAGGGACGCTGGTTCGCCTTTTCCAACTGGGATGGAGGCAATTCCAGGCTGGCGGCCCATGTGGAGCCTCTTCTGATACTGATCTCGCAGCTCTACCATATATATAACAGTCCCAAGACCCTCCTCGCCTTACAGGCGGGCATGCTATCGCTGGGGGCGCTGCCCATCTTCTGGTTGGCACGGCAGCGGCTGAAAAGCGACTTTGCCGGCGCTGTTTTCGCCTTCGCTTATCTGCTTACGCCATCGCTACAGGCGGCCGTCCTGGCCGATTTCCATGCAGTAACCCTGAGCGTTACTTTCCTGCTTTTCGCCTTCTATTTTCTTCAGAAGCGCTGGTACCCGGTGTTTCTCCTCTTCGGGGTGCTGGCCATGGCCACCAAAGAGGAGATACCCTTATCGGTTTTCCTTATGGGCCTCTATGCCATCTTTATACAGAAGGACAGGACGTGGGGCCTGGTTACGGCTGCTATCTCACTCGTGTGGGCAGGTGTTGCTTTCGGAATAGTCATTCCTTCTTTCAACGCCACCGGGACTTCGCCCTATGTTGCACGGTACGATCACATCGTAGGTCCGGGCGCCTCCGGCGGAGTGCTCGGCATGGCCGGACAGGCAATCAGCACGGTCTTCGAGGAACAGCGACGGGCCTACCTGGATGGTCTGGTCCGGCCGCTGCTCTACCTGCCGGTTCTGAGCCCCTTCACACTGATGCTGGCACTACCGGACCTGGGCATAAACCTCCTCAGTAACTTCCCGTTCCAATACAGCAGCCGTGTTCACTATGACGCGCCGATCATCCCGTTCATAGCAATATCGGGAATCTTCGGGGTGCAGGTTGTGGCGAGAGTTATGGGCCGGATTCACCGGCCCCTCTTCCGGCCGGTGGCAATCATACTTTCAACCGGTGTCCTCATTTCGAGCCTGTATAGCTATTCCAACCTGGTGTTCTTGCCTTTGACAGATCACATGCCAACGGTGACAGAGCATCACCGCCTGGCTGAGGTCTTTACCGCGATGATCCCGCCCCAGGCAGGCGTCTCCGCCGGCACGACTATCAACCCCCACGTCAGCCACAGACAGTCACTCTACCTCTTTCCGGAGATAAAGGACTCGGAATACATCTTCCTGGATGTCAGCGCCAACACTCATCCAATCGATGGCCCATCACAGAGGCGAGTCGCCATGGACCTGCTCAAAGGGGGACAATGGGGCATTGTGGCTGCAGATGACGGCTACCTGCTTATGGGAAAGTCTATGGGAGGCAGCTCTCTCCCCGACCGCTTCTTCGACTTCGCCCGCGCTCGGGACCCAGATATCCAGTATCCGCTGGACGCCACCTTTGGTCCGCTGCACCTGTTGGGATACGACGTCGAGCCGAAAGGCGCCCTGCACGGGAAGGACCCGTACGCCACGTTCACGCTCTACTGGCGCGCACTGGAGCCTCCGAAGAAGGACTACCAGATAGCAGTCTTTCTTATCTCGCCGTCCAACACCGTAGTCGCCGATCTGACGCAGCATGCGACCACGACATGGTATCCCACCAGCCAGTGGAGACCTGACGAGACCATCAAGGTGGTCGTGCCAAAGGTCCCTATGGCAGGCTACCGCCTGGGTGACGTCCAACTGGGCGTTGTCGATGGCAAGGATGAGAATAGCCTGGTCCAGCGCGTCCGCCCGAGACTCGCAGACACCTCCAATTTCACCCGGCTGAACGGGGATCAGACCCTCCTGAAGCTAAAAACCCTGACCGTGGACTAGTGCCGCCTCTAGCGTCACTAGACAAGTGGTGTTATAATCTCCGTACTTGGTGCCCCGTTGCCGGGCATATGTATTGGCCAACTTGTGGCCGGCCAATGCCTGGTCTCCGATGGTCCCCACCGCGGAGGCACGCGAGCTTATCCGTGGAGCGGGCCCAAATAGACCACCAGATTCTCACATAACTTAGGAGGTAAGCATGGCGAGACGAACTGCGGTGAAAAAGGATATTACGAGTCTCAGAAGCACCCTGGACTATCTGAGCGAACAGGACGGCGACCTCCTGGTCACCCAGGCGGAATTGAACCCCGAGCTGGAAATGGCTGGTATTCAGAAGGTCCTGGACGGCGGTCCGGCGCTTCTGTTTGAAAACGTCAAGGGATACCCGAACAAGCGCCTCTTCACCAACCTCTTCGCCTCCGAGGAGCGCCTGGCCCGTATCTTCGATGTTGAGGACCCCCGCCAGTTCAAGTTCAAGGTCGTCGAGGCCATCCGTCGCCCCTTACCTCCCCGTGAGGTCAAGGATGCCCCCTGCCAGGAAGTGGTCATAGACAAGAACATTGACGTCTGGGACATAGTCCCAATGATCTCGCACACGCCGACCGATCCGGGCCGTACGCTGGGCGGGGGCAATACCCTGGTCACCGGAAAGCACTTCTGGGGTGGCTCCCACGTCAGCTTCAACCGAATGAACTTCCGGGGCCCGGACTACGCCAGCTTCCAGATATCCCCAGGCTCCCATACCGATATGATAGCCACCGAGTGGTACAAGAAGGGGCCAATTCCCATGACCATCAATATGGGTGTGCCCCCGGCAGTGACCGTGATGGCCGGCGCCGGATTCATGTACATGGTGTTGCCAAAGGGCGCCGACGAGCTGGGAGTCGCTGGAGCTATCCAGGGCTCACCCATCGACATCGTTAAAGCCCGAACGGTTGACGCTTACTCCATCGCCAACGCTGAAATAGTAATTGAGGGCTACCTGGACACTACTCAGCACGTCTGGGAAAGTGAAGATGCGGAAAGGGAGCAAAAGCAAGGTGTCTTCCCCTTCCATCCGGAATGGTCCGGCTATCTGGGTAGGGCCTATCGCACCTATAAATTCCAGGTGACGGGCGTCACCCACCGCGCAAAGAACGCCACTTACTATCCGCTGATCGTCCACGGGTACGACGACCACCACATCGACGTTAAGGTCCGTGAGGCTGCCTTCCTGGAGCTGGCAGACCGCATTTGCCCAGGCCTGGTGATCGACACTAATATACCCCTGGGTCTGACCGACTGGGGTGGCGTAATATTCCAGGTCCGCAAGCGCCGCGCCCGCGACGACGGCTTCCAGAAGAATATTCTGGCCACCGCCATTGCAGCGTCCCAGGGTCTTCGCCTGGCAATCGCCGTCGACGAAGATGTTGACATCTACAACGCCGAAGACATCCTGTGGGCGCTCACAACCCGGTGCGACGCCGAGAAGAACATTCAGATCGTTTGCCCCGGCGGCATGGGTCAGACCTTCCAGCCGGCCGAGCGGTCAGCAGCGGCCCCCGGAGCGCAGTGGGTACGGTCCGAGTCTAAGTACCAGGGCGGTATTGCGCTGGACTGCACCGTTCCGTTCCAGTACAAGTGGGCATTCGAGCGGGCCCGGTACCCAGTCGAGCGGGTTGATCTGAAGAACTGGTTCTCCGAGAAGGATATTGCGAAGGCCATGGGTAGCCTTGGAGAATATGCCCGCTACCTGTCCAGGACAGGAATCTAGAGAGGCGGCAAACCGTGCAAGAGACAGCCAGACCGGAGATACTTTCTCCGTTCCGCGCCCTAGACCTCACTGGAGAAATGGGGTTCCTTTGCGGAAAGGTACTGGGAGATCTGGGCGCGGATGTTATCAAGATAGAGCCTCCAGAGGGCGATCCCGGACGAAAACGCGGTCCGTTCTATCAGGACCAACCCAAGCCGGAGAAGAGCCTCTATTGGTTCGCCTACAACAACAATAAGCGTGGTATCACCCTCAACCTTGACCAGGCGACAGGCCGGGACCTGTTCCTTCGCCTGGTCAAGGGGGTGGACTTCGTGATCGAGGGCTTCAAGCCCGGGTACATGGACGGACTGGGACTGGGCTACGCCGCCCTCCGCAAGGTGAACCCGGCCCTGGTGATGGTGTCTATCACACCATACGGCCAGACCGGTCCCTACGCAGATTACCAGGCGTCCGACCTGGAGCTGATGGCGCTGGGTGGCGCCATGCACGTTACGGGCGACCCGGACCGTCCACCGGTGCGCGTGTCTTTCCCTCAGTCCGCTATGTGGGCCGGGATGCACGGCGCCATGGGCGCCCTGATCGCCCATTATCACCGAACTCTGACGGGGGAGGGCCAGATGGTTGACGTTTCGGCTCAAGCCAGCGTAACCTGGGCGCTGGCCCACGCCCCTTCCTTCTGGAGCGTTAACCGTACTATACCCACCCGCGAGGGCGGGTACCTGACCGGGCGCAGTATCACCGGCGCCAAGATGCGGGTCGTCTTCCCTTGCCGCGATGGGTACCTGAACTTCATCGTATACGGCGGTCCGGCCGGACGTCACACCAACCGCGAGCTGGTGAGGTGGATGGACGAGCGCGGAATGGCCACCGAATGGCTCAAGGCCAAGAACTGGGATGACTTTGATATTGCCACGGTTACCCAGGAGGATATCGACCGGATCGAGGAACCTGCAGAGGCATTCTTCAAGACCCTGACCAAGGCCGAGTTCTTTCACAGGGTCCTGGAACACGAGATGCTGGGCTACCCACTGGCAACTGCCGAGGATGCACTGGCGGACCGCCAGCTTCAGGAACGGGGATTCTGGCAAGAGGCCGAGCACCCCGAGCTTGGGCGGTCCATCACCTACCCCGGCCCCTTCGCTCATCTGTCTGAGGGAGGCTGCGGCGTCTGGCGTAAGCCCCCGCTCATTGGTGAGCATAACGAAGAGGTGTACGTCGGAGAGTTGGGTATGAGCAAGGAAGAGCTGATCATGCTCAAAGAGGCGGGCATCGTCTAAGAGCATACGGCCCCTCTTGGAATGCAGGTGAATAAGTGACGAACAAGAAACAGGTATTTGCAGGTATCCACGTCGTAGAGTTTACCGGCTTCGCAGCGGGCCCGGTGGTTGGCAAGCACATGGCCGACCATGGCGCAGAGGTGGTGCGGGTGGAGTCCGGCACGAGGCCGGATGGCTTCCGGACCCATTACCCGCCATTCAAAGACGATATCCCCGGCCTCAACCGCTCCGGCTGCTTCGCCATCTTCAATAACAGCAAGTGCAGCATGACCCTCAACCTCCGCCATCCCAAAGGAATTGAGCTGGCGAAGAGGATGGTGTCCTGGGCCGATGTGGTTATCGAGAACTTCACGCCGGGCACCATGAAGAAGCTGGGGCTCGATTATAAGAGCCTCTGCGAGGTAAAGCCCAATATCGTCATGCTCAGCACCTGCAACCAGGGACAGACGGGACCCCATGCCAGCCATCCCGGCTTTGGATCACACCTCAGCTCGCTGAGCGGGTTTACGAACCTTATCGGCTACCCAGACCGGCCCCCGGCCATCCTGTATGGCCCGTACATCGACTTCATTGGTGGGGGCTTCGGCATGATCTCGGTGGCGGCGGCCCTGGACTACCGGCACCGCACTGGCAAGGGCATGTACATAGACCTTGCCCAGTACGAGGGAGGGCTGCACTTCATTGCTCCCGTGCTGTTGGACTATGAGATCAACGGCCGGGTGCTCGAACGAATGGGCAACAGGTCTCCGTATGCGGCACCGCACGGCGCATACCCGTGTAGCGGCGACGACGCCTGGTGCGCCATAAGTGTTCACGACGATGAGGAGTGGACTCGGTTGAAGATCGCCCTGGGCAATCCCACCTGGGCCGATGAACGCTTCGATACCCTGCTGGGGCGCAAGGCCAATGAGGAAGAGATAGACCAGCGCCTAGCCGAGTGGACCAGTGGATTGTCTCCCTGTGATGTCATGGAGCGCCTCCAGGCAGCGGGCGTCCATGCCGGCGCGGTCAACAGTATGTGCGACCTCTTCTCTGACAAGCAGATGGAGCACCGGCACACTTGGTGGGAGTTGGACCACCCTGAGATGGGACGCCATCATTACGAGGCCGGCTCCTTCATTCTGTCCGAGACGCCAGCCGAGATCAATGCTCCGGCGCCCTGCCTCGGCGAACACAATGACTATATCTACCAGAAGATACTAGGCATTTCCGAGGAAGAGTGCCAGAGCCTGGTCGAGCAGGGGGTCATCAAGTAGAAGACTCGGGTGAAAGTGGGCCCGGTGAAAGTGAGCTCACGAAAGATTCAGCAGGACAAATCAAGAGGAGGAAAGATGGGATACCGTGACCTGAGGGACTGGCTTCAGATAGTGGAAAAGATGGGCCAATTGGAGGTAGCCAGGGGCGCCCATTGGAACCTGGAGATCGGTACGATCACCGAGTTGGTTCATGGCCAGCGGAACAAGCCCGCTGTCCTCTTCGACGACATACCGGACTATCCGGGCGCAGGCCGGGTGCTTATCAACACCCTGGGCTCCAACGACCGCATGGCGCTGACCTGGGGTCTGCCTACCGGGCTTGGAACCATGGAGCTAAAGGACCAGCTTCGGGAAAGATACAAGAACCTCACCCCCATCAGGCCCATTGTTGTGGCCAACGGCCCGGTCATGGAGAACGTTCTCACCGGTGATGCGGTAGACCTGTTCAAGTTCCCGACTCCGCTCTGGCACGAGCTTGACGGCGGTCGCTACATCGGGACAGGTAGTGTGGACATTACCCAGGACCCGGATGAGAATTGGGTAAACCTGGGCACCTACCGGGTCATGATCATGGACAAGAACCACGCCGGGTTCTATATCTCCCCAGGCAAACACGGGAGAATCCAGCGGACCAAGTACCTCTCGGCGAAGAAGCCCATGCCGGTCGCCATATCCTGCGGCCACGACCCGGTCATCTTCCTGGTCGGATCGACCGAGTTCCCGTACGGTGTGTCCGAGTATGAGTGGGCCGGGGCCATCAAGGGCGAGCCGATCGAGGTAATCAAAGGGCCAGTAACCGGGCTTCCTATACCGGCCACATCCGAGCTGGTCCTGGAGGGCTTTATCATTCCCGGTGAGGAGCGCATGGAAGGCCCCTTCGGTGAGTGGACCGGCTACTACGGCAGCGATACCCGCCCGGAGCCGGTACTCGAAGTCAAGGCTATTTACCACCGCAACAACCCGATCAACCTGGCATCGCCTCCCAGCAAGCCACCTTCAGAGCAAAGCTTTTTCCGGGCGATATTCCGTGCCATCCTCATCGAGGACGAGCTGGCCGCCGCCGGGATACCTGATGTCACCGGCGCCTGGTGTCACGAGACCGGGGGCACTCGCCTCTTCAATGTGATCAGCATCAAGCAGCGATACCCTGGACACGCCAAGCAGGCCGCCATGGCCGCCGCTTTCTGCCGGGCCGGCAATTACCTGGGCCGGTACACGGTGGTGGTAGACGATGACATCGACGTAACCGATATCAACGAGGTCATCTGGGCCATGTGCACCCGGGTAGACCCGGCCAAGGATATCGATATCATCCGTGATTGCTGGAGCGGGCCGCTCGATCCCATCATCCCCATCGAGGACAAAGGGCTCAGCTCACGGGCGATCATCAACGCCTGCCGGCCGCTAAAGTGGATAGACAGCTTCCCCAAGGTAGTAGGCGCCAGCCCCGAGCTGGTCGAGAAGACTGTAGCCAAGTGGAAGAAGCTCATCTACGGAGGC
>ORJL010184782.1_pt1 | contig 41192 bp, 33 predicted proteins | sample 1779941 | NCBI WGS metagenome assembly ORJL01 (sample SAMEA104232317, study PRJEB22302) | groundwater metagenome | biome: forest; feature: aquifer; material: groundwater | place: USA | collected 2011-08-07 | depth 5.8 m | reverse complement strand
CTCTACGCGTGCTACCGTCACATTGGACGAGCTATGCGACGAAACCCTTATTCTCAGAGAGTCCGGATCAGGCACTCGCCGCTCTTTCGAGCTGGAGCTGGAGCGCCAGGGGTGCAAGCCCCGGCGAGTGGTGGAGATGGGCAACACTGAGGCTATCAAAAGGGCAGTGGCCGCGGGCCTGGGCATCTCGGCTATTCCCATGCGGTCTATAGTAGAAGAACAGGTGAGGGGATCGCTGGGGCTGGTAAGGGTGGCAGGGCTGGATATGCAGCGTCCCCTGGGAATCCTTACCTATAAGGGTATCAGGCTGGCGCCTGTCGCCCTGGCTTTCTCCGCCGCTCTACAAAAGGCGACCCTATAGTGCATTCAGTCCAGGCGGCAACGCACCAGCGCTGTTTGCCAAGAGGGAAGCCGGCGATGTCGCCGGCTTCCCTCCCAGTGCCCATTGTTATGCTACTTCTTTTTGGTCACACACCCACAGCCGCAGTCCTCGGCCTGAGACTTCGTGTCCTTCTTTGGTTTATCAGCCATGTTTCTTCCTCCTTTCTCCGCGAACTTTCCTTCTTCGCTTCGGGCCCGAAACGTTGTGAAGCGTTTAGCACGTCAACCTCTCAAAGTGCCTCAGCAGCGATAGGCTATCCTTCTCCAAGGCAGCCACAAAACTCTAAGGGGGGTGCCGCTCCATTTCCGACTGGGAACATTCTTGCGGACAAATCATCGCAAAAGTGTTCCAGCTCTTTCTCGAACTCCTCCAGTTCACTTATTCTGCGCCGGGTTTGCTCCAGCTTCGTGCGAAGAAGCACCAGCAACTCGTGCTGAAGAGTGGTACAGTGACCGTCGACAGCAGTCGAGACCATCTGCTTGACCTCATCAAGGGAGAGGGACAGCATTTTGGCTCGCTGAATGAACCTAAGCCGCTGTGCATCCTCGTCCGAGTACACACGATAGCCTGATGCGCTCCTTTGAGCTGGCGGGATCAGGCCGATTTCTTCGTAATATCTGATCGTGGGCGTATTCAGCCCAACAACTTTGGAAAGCTCTCCGATCGTTAGGGTATCCATAAGACCCTCCTCATGCGTGTTAACAGCAATGTACACCTTCAAGTAACTTGAATGTCAAGGGTCTTTCCGTGCACCCCGCTCATAAACAATGTTGCTCAGATCAGATATACTCGGTGGTATGCAGGTACGTAAGCCGTACCCCATGGACGTGAGTGAAGAGGAACCGGCTCTTATCGCTCCCTATCTGAACCTTGACTAACAGCAGGCGCTATCCGGCGCTCTATGCTCGACGGGCTGGCGCCGGTGTATGACCTTTTCGTCAGGTTGTTCCTATGGGAAGTGAAGTTCAAATGCGAGCCTATCGCCCGCGCTCACATTGCTCCCGGGTACCGCGTGCTGCCCCTTGGTGGCCCTATCCCTATCTTTTGGCCTCCTTGGGCCTTACGGTAGGGAGTCGGCCTCAGAATCAGGCGTACTTTAGACTTGTGGTGGGATAATGATGGGCGACACAGGACTTGAACCTGTGACCTTCTGTGTGAAACAGACGATTGCTCAATGGCAATCACCGCATCAGCCACGCAGACGGTAATAACAGATCCCGGTTCAGGAGACCGGCCTGCCCACGCCTGGTTAGAGTGTCTCGTGCAGACAGAAGTCCGGATCGGCAGCACGGCTCACCATCGGATAGCCAGGCGATCAGACATACCGGCTGCCGTCGCTACCTGCCGGAGAAGCAGACGCACCCGGCCATGTGGGGCTCCCCGCCCCGCCTCTGGATTCCCGTCTTCACGGGAACGACAGGGTGGAGATACCTGGATGCCAGCCTCCGTTGGGATGACAGATAGGGCAAGGGTCGGGCACTCACCGCGGTACTGAGCCGGTCTTCTACAGCTCCAGCAGGCTGCCTTTGAAGCTCTTGACCCGGGGAGGCTTCCGTCCCTGGCCCGGCTCGATGGTGTGGCCTTCTCGCGCCAGGCGCCGGGACTGGGCCTCCGCTCCGCCAGGGAACTTCTCGTTCAGGCCTCCGTCGTTTCTAATTACCCGCCAGTAGGGTGTGACGTCCGTGCGCCCCAGCAGCGCATCTTCCTCGGCGGTCTCGGCGGCGATGCGAATAAATATGCCCGTGGTGAGGGGACACGCGGACCCGGCCTCGAAATCGGCTGCCAGACGCCCTCTTATCTGGTCCACGGTCACCAGCCTGCCCTCCGGCACCTTCCGTATCAGCTCGTCCACGAGCTGCGGCGTGGGAACGAGCATCTTGCCCTCGCCGTATTTGGCCCGCCATGCGGGAGGCGTGTCGACTAGTTTCGCCTCCTGCTTCTTCTCCAGCTTGGCTCGCCAGGTCCCTCGCGGCTTGAACTTGTCGCTCACGCTCACCTCCTGCATTGGATGAAGAATATCCGGCCTTAGCGGCGTTCCGCCTGGACGTCGCCCAACAGGTAACGCTGGGCTACCGGTTGGCCTCCGGCTGAGAGGACCGGGAAGACACCCAGGTTGCGCAGGTCGTACACCGTTACCTCCAGGTGATAGCTGCCTGGAGGGGCCGCCGTGTCCAGGGTAAGGTCATAGGTATCGTATATCCACTCCCCCGGTTTCCATCTATCCGTTGGATACTGGTTGCCGCCAGTCGCCGAGTCTTTCTGCGCCCAGGCCTTGCCGGTGGCGTCCAGTACCTTTACGGAGACGTGGTAGGAAAGAGAAGGACGCTTGAGTGCTTCCCATGCCAGCACGGCACGGAAAGGCTGTCCCGGGTGGATGGTCCCCGTTTGGGCGGGACCGGAGCTGTTTGCGAAGGCGATGCCGTATCCCCGGAGGGCTATCTCCCCGGCGATAGAAGTCCCGGTAACGCTGGCCGGTTCCCTGGGAGGCTGGTTGGCCCAGAATAGGGGCGCCGCTGGTACACTCCGGTGGTAGTCTGCCACCGCCCCTCCATCTATGCGGAAGACCGCCAGGGCCTCTTGACCCCTGGCATCTCTCCAGACCACAGGCTCAACATCGGGACCGAAGTAGCGGCCGAAGTTCTCGTCATGAGCGTCCTTTACCTTGAGAACGTATTCAACGGGGCCGGGAGGAAACGCCACTGCGTGGCGGCTGTCGAAGGGAATGACCTTCGCCCCGCTGGTCATGGCGCGTATGGTGCCATCCTCCATTATGCGCCGGTCGGCATAAACGTAAACGCTCGAGCCCCCGGTCAGGTCCTTTATGTAGGCTCCCATATCCATCTTGTCGCCATCGAAGTCATAATAGGCTTTCTCGGAATTGACGAAGCTGAAATAGTTCCAAAGACTGCTGGACCCGGACCAGAGGATGACTGACACAAGGACAAGATTCCCCAGCAATCTCCATGGGCGGCTGGGCAGACCGAACAGTCTGCCTGCCAGGACGCCAATCGCTACGGCGGGAAAGATATAGACCACCGGGGACGCTCCTACCGCCCGCAGGAAGTGGGGCGCCGGAAAGCTGAAGAATGAGGGGCTGGCCATAGCTGCCAGCGTGATGAGGACCAGCAGGCAGGCCTCCGGTCTGACGCCTGAGAGCCAGCCCGACTTGTCGGGCTCACCACGGCGGAGCCAGACTGCACGCAGGGCGATCGCCAGCCCAGCCAGGAATGCCAGTCCCATAGGCCAATCAAAGACAGGGCGGCCGTCCAGGCCGAAGATATTTTCCGCACTTCCCTCCCAGACGAACATGCCCAGGGTCTTGATCATGGAATCCCAGATGGGCGGGGCGCCCGGATCCATCGACGACACCGTGGTAGCCCGATTCCAGAAAACGTGCGGGTTAGACAGGGCAAAGAAAGCCAGGGGCCCGGCTGCCACGACGAAGCCGGCCGACGCCAGGACAACGCCATACCAGTTCAGCCTGGCAAAGGATCTGAGCCAAAGCCTCCGCGAAAGAATGAAGACAACCGGCACCAATGGCACCAGGCGGCTGGCAATGTATGTGTACAGTGAAAGACCGGCGAAAATGCCGGAGGCCAGCAGGTAAGCCCGGCTCCGCCTGGTGTAGCCGCGCCAGAAGAGCAGAAGGACAATCATGAGCAGCAGCGGGAGAGAGATGGCCCGGAGTCCTATCCTGCTGAGGTTGACATGCCAGAGGGATGTCGCCAGGAGAAAACCGGCAACCGGAGGCGCCCAGGTGCTGATCCGATCTCCGGAACGGCCAAACAGGTCCATGGTGAAGCGGTAGGCCACGACTACTGTCAGAGCCCCGACCAGGGCCGAAGCCAGACGGAGGGGATAGGAGGCCGGTCCGAGAAGCATCACCAGCAAGAGTTGCATGTAGATGAAGAGGGGCTCACGGCCATTGTTGGCCTCGAAGTAGAGGGGCAGATTGCCTCCATCAAGTACCCGGACGATGTCTATCAGATTCGCAGCTTCATCGTTGGATAGGCCGGGGGGCAGCTCGAAGATCCCGGCTACGCGGGCAGCGAATGCCAACAGGACCACGGCAAGCGCAATCACCCAAGGGACCAGGGCCTTGCGTCCCTGTTCGGCTGCCTCAGCCTGCATTCCGTCAGTCATGCGGGTCTTCACCTGGCGTGAATTGCAAGTCCCCTGTTAAGAACCACCCGGTCTGCCTGTCCAGAATCCCCATTGTCAGAGACTGGAAGCCTCTCCCCCGTCGAAGGCAGGTACATCCCTACCGCGATTTCGTACTGGCCCGGCGCGGCGTCCTCCGGCAGCTGTATCCGGTACCTGTCTTCGATCACTTCTCCAGGAAGCCATGTCGTCGTGGGCCTGGTCCCGTCTGCCGGCATATTGTCCTTTTGACGCAGGATCCGGCCGTTGGAGTCCAGGATATGGACAAAAACCGAGTAGTCCCGGTCCATGGGCGCCTCCGCCTGCCAGTAGAGGGCGATGTCTATCGTCTGCCCCGGCTCCGGGGCAGCCTCCGGGATATCGAAGCCCAGGAGCCGGGACCTCTGTCCAAGTGTTGCTGCTTGCGGATTCCTTACCTGAGGAGCGTCGTAGCTGCGCTCTATCGCCTGGACGGCGATGGCTCCCAGGGTTATGGTTTCCGTCTCCCCTTCCATCCCCAGCCGGACCGAATAATTGCCTCCGGGAATACTGGCTGGAACTGCCAGGTCTGTCCTGCCGCGCACCAGCACGCCTGCCTGCCGGGAATCGGGTCGAAGGTTAAGCTCCAGAGGCTTCCTGGCCCAGGTGCTTGCATCGTCTCCGGCCAGCTCCAAGAACAGGCGCCCGCCCGAGCCGAATATGCCCTTAACCTTCCAGAGAAGTGTCAGGTCCAGGGAGGCGCCAGGGCTGGCCGGTCTGCCTCCTAGCGTACCGCCGACCAGCGTGAACCCTCCCAGGTCACGCATTACCGGGGTCTCAACCGAACGCATAGCCTCTTCGGCGCCCGCTATCTGCCTGCCATCCAGGACCACGGGCCTCAGCCAGAGCCGGTCCCGTTGCAACGTCCCCTGGGAGGCCGATGCGACCAGCCCGTTACCGCTCTTTGGTGAGTACACCCTCATGGCCAGATGATATTCCCCGGGCGGTGTTCCCGGTGGGACCGGTAGCTCGTAATGGTCTCTGAGTATCTCTCCGGGCGCCCAGTTCGACGTCTTGAACGTTTCTGCCAGTGGCGCCCTATCGGTCTGGGACCAGAGCCGGCGGTTGTCATCATATAATCCCAGGCTCACGCGCAGGTCTTGGTCAATTGGGATCAATCCCTGCCAGAAGACCTCGAGATGCAGGGTGCTTCCGTCCCGCACCCCCGGCCGCAGCGAATAACCGAGGAGACGGAGCCTGTCCCCGAAGTCCGAACGCACCGGATATTGTATCCGGTCCGCGCTGACACCACGGTAGGACATCGCGAAGGCAGAAAGCCTGACCCCGGAAAAGGATTTCTCATCCACCAGCAGTCCATGGCCGTTAAGCCAGGCTTCCACGTACCCATGCGGATCAGAAACTCCCTCGTGCGACAGCACCAGCCAGACTCTGTCACGGCCCCTGGTCGTCTGCTCCAGCCATTTTCCCGTCCCCTCGGCATCGCTGACCGAGGCCCTGAACCATTCGTCATTTCCCTGATAGTAATACAGGAAAGGCTGAAAGATATGCTCGGCATTCAGTATGATTGCGTCTCCCGGCCATTCGTGCTCTTCTACGTATTGGGTAGCAGACCGGAAGTCCTCTTTCGGAGCGTCGAAATACTGATCGTACAGGAAGTAGGAGCTGGGGACGGCGACGAGGGCCGCTCCAAGCAGGAGGACCGGCAACCCGGCTGCTCTGAGCGCCAGGATACCGGAAGCCAGCATCAGGGTAAAGGGCGGGAGGAGAATGATGAAGTACTTGCCCCCTGCCGGCTTTATGTTCACGCCAAGGCCGGAGGCCAGGAGGTAGGCCAGCAGGACCGGGACTGCAAGGTAGACTATGGCGAATGCCAGCCCGGCCCGGTTCCGTTGTACCCGGTTCACCAGCGGGAACAGCCCGATGAGCAACAGCGCCCCGAAGGCGATAATCACAGCCAGCGTTATAGCCGCAGCCGGCAAAGCCTGGTCGCCGATGGTGAGTGTGACGCCCAGGTTTCTGATGACCTGCTCAATGCCGAACGGGACCCGGTAGACGTGCGGGTCATGTCCCCACTGGTTTATCGCGCCCGGCGCCCATATGGAAAAGATAGCCAGCGCGCCTGCCTGCGAGGCCGCCCATTTGCCGCACGTGCGCAGGTTGCGTCCGAACAGCAGCACTCCGACCAGGCCCACGGGCGGGAGCAGGAAGGCGTAGTAGTGGGTCAGGAGGCTGAGTCCGGTAAAGATTGCATGAGCGGTCCATAGTATTGCCTGGGTATTTCGTGAGGGGCCGGGGGCCGTTCCTGCATCTGGGCCCGGGGTTATGCCAGGGTTGGACGCCTTCATCGCCTTCAATAACAGGCAGATAGAAAGCAGGCTAAGCAGCGTGACCAGCGCGTACATCCTTGCCTCTTGCGAATACCACACGTGGAGGGGAGAGATGGCCAGAATCGCGGCGGCGATCATGCCGGTCGCACGGTTGCGGATGAGGCAGCCAAGCTTGAAGGTCAGGGGAATTGCCAGGAGACCGGCGGCCGCGGACAGGAACCTTTCGGAAAACTCACTGGCTCCGGCCAGCAGGGTCCAACCATGAAGGACAAGATAATGAAACGGCGGATGGATGTCATTTTCCGCCAGCTCTGGGAAGATAGCGGGGATATGCAGGCTGGCAACGTAAGCGGTATACCCCTCATCCAGCCAGAGGCTCTGGCTCCCGAGAAGGAATGTACGAAGCGCGAAAGAAACGGCAATCACGGCCAGCATCGGCAGCACCCATGGCCAGCGAGATAGGTCTGTTTGACCGGGCTCCGCTCCGGTTTGGACCTGGCTGGCGGTGTGCGGAAGTTGTGTGATGCTAGCCGGCGGCATTAGCAGCAAGTATAGCACGGCTGTTACCACGCAGGTAGTAGCATACTTAGCCCGGAACCAATAGAATATACAGAGGAAATTGATTGACCAGGCAATGATAAGAACCAGTGACCTGACCAGGTGCTTCGGCTCCAAGGTGGCCGTTAATGCGGTCAACCTCTCTATCGAACGCGGGGAGATCTACGGTCTCATCGGACCGAATGGGGCGGGCAAGTCCACCTTCGTTGCGCTGCTTTGCACGCTGATTATCCCAACCTCCGGGACAGCCACGGTAAACGGCTTCGACATTGTGAGGGAAAACCGCGGGGTGCGGGACTCCATCAGTCTCAACTTCGGCGGTGAGCGTTCTTTCTACTGGCGCCTGAACGCCGTCCAGAACCTGGAGTTCTTCGCCGCCATCCAGGGCCTGACTCGTCAGGAGGCCGCGGACAAGACCCGCAAGGCGCTGGAGCGTATGGGACTCTGGGAAGACCGCCGGACTCCGTTTGGCCAATTCTCCGGCGGAATGAAGAAGCGCCTGAATCTGGCCCGGGCTATCATGCTGGACAGGCCCATCTACCTGTGCGACGAGCCGACCACCGGTACCGATCCGGCCTCGGCCTTCAAGATGCGGGAGGTCTTCAAAGAGCTAAAGACGCAGGGCAAGACTATTCTACTGGTAACCCACAACCTGGAGGAGGTCACGGAGCTTTGCGACCGGGTTGGTATGATGAACGCGGGGAAGATCATCCACGAGGACACTCCGGACGGCATGCGCAGGCTCATCCGCCCGGAGGCCATCGGCATTGAGCTGGCTGACGGCCGGCGCGACCTGCCGGAAAGACTGGCTTCCCTGCCGTTCGTGCAGCGGGTCGAGGAGGACGGCCAGACCCTGAGGGTCTATACTGAACAGCCTGAAGAGCATGTGACGGCCGTCCTGCGCTGGCTGGCTGAGGAAGAGGTCCCGGCCCTTCAGGTCGGGGTCATCCGGCCACGGCTTCAGGATGTCTTTATCAAGCTAATGGGAGGCGACGGTGTATAGCGCCTGGGTCTTTATCAAGCGGGGCTTCATTCACAACACCAGCTACCGTCTGGCATTCGGTCTCAACTTTGTCAACATGCTGGTAGGGGTGATATCCTTTTACTACCTGTCGCGTCTCATCGAGGCGGGCAACACCACGCTTCTGGCCGAATACGGCAACAACGCGGCCGCCTTCATCGTCGTCGGTACGACTTTCAACGCGTTCGTTGCCCTCGCCCTCCGGTCCTATAGCGGCTCGGTGTCGTCCGAGCAGGTCCTCGGCATAATCGAGCACTGGTGGATGGCGCGCACGCCTCTGCTGCTCCTGGTCGTCTTCTCGACCTTCTGGGAGTTCCTCTGGCCGCTGGCCACCTCTTTGGTCACCTTCGGAATGCTGGCGTTGGCCTTCCAGGTCAGCTTCAGCGTCGACTTGCCGGCGGCCATTATCGTCTTCCTTCTGACACTGACCAGCACGTCCGGCCTGGGGATGATGTCAGCGGGAGTGATCATGGTCAGCAAGCACGGCGACCCCATAGGCTTTCTGTGGGGCGTTCTCTCGGGGCTGCTCAGCGGCGTCTACTATCCAATAGCGGTACTGCCCGGCTGGCTCCAGGCGGTATCGGCCGCCCTGCCCACAACGTACGCGTTGCGGGCTTTACGGGCGGCCCTCATCAACGGCGCCTCGCTCTATGACATCCGGGCAGAGCTGGCCATACTGGTCGCTTTTACGCTGGTGACAGTGCCCCTCGGCCTCTGGGCCTTCCAGGCCGGCTTCAACCGCGCCCGCCGGGAGGGCAGCCTGGCCCAGTACTAACCCCCGCCCCTAGCACCACCCGTTGTTCAATGGTTGTTCGATAGTGGTTCGTAGTGCCTGGTTGTCTTTGGGCTGGAGGGGACCAGACCCTAAGCCTTGTACCCTCGACCCTAGTCGATTACCGCGACCGCTTGTATCTCTATGAGTAGATCCGGCTCGGCCAGGCTCTTGATTACCGTCAGGGTCTGGCAGGGGTAATACTTGCCGAAGTACTCTCTGTAGGGGTTCCGGATCTTCGCGAAGTCCTCGAGATTAATTATGTAGAAGTTCATCTGGACCACGTCGGTCATCTGGGCACCGGCGGCTGCCAGCACCCGCTTCAGGTTCTCCAGGGCCATACAGGCCTGGGCCTCGAAGTCGTCCTTGCCGACGAGCTTGCCCTCAACGTCCCAGCCGACCTGCCCGGCCACATAGACGGTGTTGCCACACTTGATGGCATGGGACCAGCCGCGGGCGGGTACTACGTCGGGCGGGTTGATGATCTCCTTGGCCATGGTCATCCTCCTGTGATCAAGTCTTGGCCCGGATTATAGCACACCTTGTACCTCCGTATTGACAACCGGACTACGAGGAGCTGGCGTCCCGGGGAGTCAGTTTCGTCAGCCCGCCAAAGCAGCAGTTGTACGGCCTGGAGGCCGTCTTCGAGGACCTATACGGCAACCCGTTTAGCCTGCTGCAGCCGAGCGCACCAACCGCCACGGCGCCATAGCAACCCACAAAATAGACTCGTCCAAGGTCGCAGAAGTGGACCATAGTGTCAAGCACACTGCCCGTGTACGACTGATCTGGCGATCATGGCAGCACGCGAGATTGCCCTTGCCTGGACAGCCTTGCACAGTCCAGCCATTGAGCGGACTTACGAAGTTGGTGATAGCCGTCTTTCGAGATCACCGAAAGAATCGCACGGTCGACCGACCCATCTAGGACGAAACAAGACTAGCTGAAGGATCGCACTCTGAAAACCAACAATCGGCCATTTGCTGGCTTGCCAGCGGATCGCCATGGAGGAGCACGCTGATCGCTCTGCAGTATAACTCTGCCGCTCCTGCTGTCCTCGTTGGGATCGGCAGCAGAATATCCTGCAAATCGCCCGGCTCATATTTCAGCAGACCATCGGGATACACCCGACCTAGCGAGGACAAGTCTGCCCTGACGCGGCTAGTAATAAGTGCCAACGCCCATGAGAACTGCTCGTCCCTGGTAAGCAGGCGGCGAAAGCGAATAGTGTACAGCGTATTAGTGGCCGTGAGCCGATCCATCCCACGCAAGCAAATCCACGGCCCGAGCCTAGACATGCCACTCAAGAACCCATGGGGACCATAAGGTAACGGTGTCCGGTACCACGGATCCCTAATGCGTATCTTGTAACGATCACGCTTGCAGCCTCCTGACCCCGATGCCAAATCGATGTAGGATCTGACTGAAGCATGAGTACAGAGGCGATGAGGCGGATCAAATAGCCAGATTCGCTCCCCCTTGTCGAGGAGTTGCCTCCACTCTCGCACTGATACTTCCCCAGATACTAGATGCCGTGCCTTTGAGAGCACGGGGCGTACGGACCCGAGGGGCAATTTCCGCGCGTTTCTCTCCTCTTCGGTCATGAGAAAGTAAGATGCATCCCCGGTAACACCACCCAGGCGAACGCTAATGACATCACCGAGTCGACATGTTCTTCCTTTAGTAGCGCCAATGTTATGCAAGCGTAGAACGGGTGCGGTCTCGGATCGCCCGTGCTTCTCCAGAGCAAGGCCTCTTGCGAGAGCCTCAGGCGTATCGTACTCGAATCTGGTCACTTTACTGGATCTACCCTGCCGAAATCCCCTACCTACAACGACTATGCAGCCATCTTGGATTGGGTGGAAAATAGGCTTGCGACTTCTATGCACTTCGAAGCTGCTGAACTCTAGTGGCATCTCATCGCGTAGTTGAGCAGCGTACTTGGCATAGTCCCAAGCGGCTGGAAGAACGAAGGAGATAGAACCCCCAACTTGCAGCAACGACAGGCTAGCATGCATGAAAGCAGGCCAATAGTTGGATTTGCTCCTCAGTGAACCACGACTGCGTGCGCTGACGTTCAGTGCTGATTTCCTCAGTGGCTCCGGCAATCTACTGAGAGCTACGTACGGAGGGTTCGCAATGATCTTGTCGAAACGCTTGTCCGTTGTGCGAGCCCACGCGAGGAAGTCCAAGCCCCGCGTTGTCCGTGCGAGCACATCACTCGGAAACTGGGTTTGGTCAATATCTACCGCGGTAACTCTATCAGGTGGCACACCTATATCTGATAAGGCCCGTAGAAAGGCTCCACCCCCTACGCACGGGTCCAACCATCGGTCTTCGTTACGGTCGCCAAGTGCGCTAACCATCGCGCGTGCGACAGCAGCAGGAGTTGAAACGCTGCATGACTCGGGTGGACGGGGCAAGCTCATGGTGTCGTTCACGGCTTGATGAATAGATCCCCCGCTGGTTGTAGAAGCTTTAGTGCGACCCAAGGTGAACCAGAACAAGATGCAAGTCTCTGCTGCTGCCAACGTAAGAATCTCATCAGCCTGCTGGCTTGCATCGTGCGCCAAGGCTGCGTAGTGGCGTTTTCCTCCGAGGCGTGCCTCGCCCACTCATCTTGAAAGAGTTCACCAAGGACGAATTCCAGCACAACAGGTGGCGTGGGAAGGAAGCCAGGGAAACGAGGTACCGGAAGGTAGTCTGGGAATGGAGGCAATCCCGTGTCGCCAAGTACCTGAACGTGGAAGAAGCAGCCAGGGGACGTACTGTCGGCCACCTCCATGCGCCACATGGCTATCTCCTGTTGTCCACCACTCTGCGACTCCTCGAAGAGGCGTACACGCGTCGAGGCCTTGCCTGCAAGTGCGAACTTCCGTTGTCTACTGTATTTGGGTCCGTGCCCGCCTAGGGGCTCAATTGTCCAAATACTGCTGATCTTGGCAAGGACATGGTGGCTGCCTCTTCCTTCTCGCTCGTACGAACCACGACTAGTTCTGGTCCGCAAAGGTGACTCTGCTGATATTCCCCAGTCAAAAGGGGTGCCGCTTCGAGCACCGCGGATGCCCTCCAGTTGATTCTTGAGCTGCGTCAAGATATGGATGGAGTCGGGAGTAATGTACTTACTGGCCAAAGCCGATATCAGATCGATCTCTTTGACAAACTCCTGGAATGCGAACTCAAGCCTAGCCACTAATGATCGCCCTCCACCTGACCAGGAGAGCCGACTAGCTTATCCCTATCCTCGTCTATCACCAAAGCCCGGACTCGCGGATTCTCCAACGCCAGTTCGAGGCGAGCCCAAGCTTGGTCAGCATAAGGGGGCCAATCGTCGGGTCGAATTCGCACCGCATGTTCGATCGAGCAAGCCGGTGGCTCCGAACGAAAGTCTTCATCCAAACAAATGATTGGATGTATGAAATCACTCCGTGCTACGCTGTGACCACTCAGTTCTTCCAATACCTTATGGACCGAACCCGGATCGAAAGACGCAGAGTTCGTTGCATTCCAAAGAAAGAATTCTATTCCCGACCGCCACCACCGGGGACCAAGAAAGTCAGATAGTATGCCCTTATACTTGAATGGTAGCAAGGCTTGAGTTATTGCTCCCCCTTCGCGAAGCTCTTCTTCCAGGAATTCGAGGCTTAGGCGCAGGCGAGCAGCAAGATGGTAGGTGTCCCACAAAAAGCAAGGATACGGCAGAATACAGTAAAGAAACCACCGCAAGAATGCCAACCCATGGCTGCCCTCGGACAAATCATGCAGTGGGGGATGACACGAATCTACATCATCCCATGCTCGCAATGTCCAGTCGGAGGTTTCGTCGAGGGCAAGTAGCTGGTTCACGGTTGCACGAGTCTCGTCCGTATCTCCGCCGGGCCATGTGCTAGGCAGCTCTCGAACGGCGCTGGCGAGAGACGCTATGCGCTGTGACAAGGGTTTGTCCTCGTCCCCTTGGACCTTCGGGAAAACCCACTCAAGGTTATTCGCTCGCGCCAGGATGTGTTCCCGGGGTTCAGGGGGTAAACCGGCCGAAATATCTATCAGGTGGGCAGAGTAGAGAGCCAATGCAATCGGCCGTCGCGAATTCACCTCGTTTGCATGGCCCCGCAGGGTGGCGGCAAGAGCAAGTCCATTCAATGGCTTCAATGCTATGGAGCTAACTGCTTCCCTGCTGGGCCAATAGTCGAGCCTCAGATCAACCAATACTAAATCAACCTCGCGGAGGTTTTCTCTTTGTAGATCCTCCGGTGTAACGGTATTAACCTCCACATGCCTTCTAAGCTCCTCAAGGAGAGCTCGCTGGTCATCGGGCTCGTCGTCTACGATCAGGACGCGCGGTCTATCAGAATCGCTCATGTCTGACCTCAACTAGGAAATATGATCTCCACCGCAGTTTCGTAGCCAGGGCTCGCATTAATGAACCTGATTTCGGCGCCATAATCCTCGAGCATGCCTCGAGTAATTGGCAACCCTAAGCCCATGCCCTGACCTAGAACAGGGTCTGCTGTGACGGTGGTGGACTCGAAGGGTTTGAACCATCTTTCCGCCTTATCCGGGTCGACGGCGATTCCAGTGTTCTCCACAACCAACCTTACCCTTCCGTCTTGCCTCTCTGCCCATGCCCTAATATTCCCGTGTTCCCCCGCGGCTTTTACAGCATTAGTTATTAGATTAGAGAACATTGTAGTCAGTTCAGCTGGAAACATGGGAGGTGACTTCAAGTCTGGCGGTATCTCATTTATTATCTCAATCCCTTTTCGCTCTGCTTGGTATTGAACAAGAGTTCTCCCAGCTTGAAAGCGCTCCGCAAGGCTTTGACGAGAGCGCCTGCGACGGGCATCTGGTGTTACCACGTCAACAAGGTATGAGGCCTGCCTCTCTAAACTGCGCCTCAGGTCGCCCACCATACCGTGGAGCTTCGATAGCTCCATCTTGATCGCCCTCGGCAGCGTCGACTCACTCTTCAGGCGTTCAATCGCTCCGTCAACTCCTTGAGACATTGCCAGAAGTTGGTTGATCTCGTGAATGAAAGCTGTCATTTGCGTCCCAACTGATGCCAAGACCCGTAACATTGCCCGCTCGGAAATTATCTCCTCTGAAATACGTGCAGCTTCTTCAATTTGTACAGCAATGCTTGGTATTCTCGCAGCAGCGGCAGTAACATCTCCGTCCACGGCAAGCCGAGTGGCTTCACGTATGAGCGAAGTTGCCCGGTCCATTGTGGACTCAAGTGCATTCCTCGCGGGCGTTGGCAAGGGGCGAGCGCCCAACGACTCATTTTCGGCTACCGATCGTGCACGTACGTCCCTTCGCTGATTTCGATCGTCAAAGGTGAACGCTGCCCTTACTCGGGTTGCTAAATCAATCCCGTTGCGCACGATCTTAACAAGGGTCTCGAAGCTACCATCAGGTACAAAGCCTTCGCGATTTATCAGGATGCGCAGTGACTTTGCGCTTTCTTCAGTCAGGAACACAGCTCCAAGATAGCTGCTGTTTCTGAGCATGGTTAACCCAACGTCCTTATCGTTGCCCAATTCCGATGCTCCCTCATCATCATCGAGCGACGCTAGAGAACGAGTTCTCCGAGTATAATCGAGATCCAGTGAAAGCCAATCGTTGTTAGGCTCACCATAGGGCAGGATGCGAAAGCCTTCGAGAAACACCTTGATCCCACTCGCACGAACGGCCCAGCTTCTGGCCTCTCGCGAGAGACCGCTTAGTTGCCCCTCTCGCACAAGAATTCTAGATTCAAAAAATGGCCCCGATTTGGCGTCCGGGTGCTCAAGACTAAAGCGTTTTTCGCCAAGACCAGGGTTGTGGCGGGTGATCTTGAGAGTCGGAGCAATGGAGTAGTTCACGCTCCCCTTTCCCTGCAAGGCACTAATCTCGATAACCCAACTGGCAGCGTGAATGAGAGCCTGCCAATAATCCTCTCCTGCATCAAATGCTCCCTCGAGCAACACCTGAAACCCCGGGTCAGTGAAAGAAACGCCGCGGACGCTTGGTTCCTTAAACAGAAGGGGGGCGCGTATTACGTCTTCCGGCAAAGGCGAGACCAATGACTGTGGAGGTTCGAAGGTTTGAACTTCGCCCAGGAACCTTCCTCGCTCCACCGCGGCCCACCGGCGTCGCAGTCGGCTTAGTGTAACAACAGTACCGGGCCTCGCTTTCGCAGATACGGGTTCTCGCCAAACCTCAATCGCCCCCGTCCCGTCGAGGCTGTCTAGCGTTTCTTGCTGCTCCACCAAGTCCCAATCTATTCTTGCACGGACTCCCACGTGCGAAGACGCTGGTGAACTATGCCACGGAATTGACTGTACCTCCAACACCCGCGCGAGCTTATGAGCAGCCAGCCTCCCGATCCCCTTAACACCAGTGAACCGACGACGATACCTTCTGGAAAGGCGTTCTCCCTGGTCCTTGGACCTGGAGGCGATCCGTAAGAAACCCTGTTCGAACTCGTCTGGGGTCATACCCACGCCGTCATCGGTGATACGGACAAACCCTCGGTCTGGGTCGTCAAGAGCTTCGCCATAGACCATGACCTTAGACGCATCAGCATCGTAGGAATTCTTTATGAGCTCGACGAGCGCAGTCGAGTCTCGTCCAACGAGTAGCTCACCCAGTTCCCTGAAAAGATGCGTATCAACTGTAAACTTGGCCATCTAGTGCTCCATAAGCGGTGGGTAAGCGGTAGAATCCTAGCTGGAAGAGACATTTTCACTGATCTTAGCCCGTTACTCCCCCACCGCAATTCTGCAGCCCTATTCGAATAAAGTCAAGTGCCGGATGTACATCATGTCATCTCCTTGGTTCAAGGCTTCTGGAGAGGTTCTTGTCCCGAGGACGGGGACTGGCAATGGATTGAGCGTTCTGCCTCCAATCGTGAAATCACTCTGGACAATGGCAAAAGGGGTAAGGAGCCTCAGCTTTCCAATCGTACTTTCGTAGTTGTCGCATGAAACCTGCAATGCCACCTCTTCAGATCATGACGTAGAGGCGCTCGGGATCTCTCTCCAGTCAGATTCCAGTAAGTATAAGGTTGTTGACTTCAAGTGCACCACTCGTCGGCACGCCAAAAGAATCCTCGAGACAGGCCCGCCTTTAGAAGCGACAAACCGAATCTCAGCATCAAGTATGCTGGTTGCGCATGCGCAATTGAAGGCGAGTAGGACGCATGGTCCCATACGACAAGGGTGTTCTTGCATGCTGCCTCGAACCAAGTTTGACTGTGTAGCACTAGGCGGACATTTAAGCTCTAATGTTAGTCCGACGTCTTGCCTGGGGCGATTAGGGGCAAACGATCATGGCAGACAAAGGACACGAGAGGGCGCGCATTCCAGAGTTCGAGAGCCGGGAGGAAGAGGCGGAGTTCTGGGACACGCATGACTTTGCCGACTACAAGCTGACCGTCTGAGTTACCTCTGTGAAGACGATCTGCCCGATCTGCTTGCGGTCGTCTAACCGCAGCATCAACTACCGCCATTTGGTACAATATGTAGACAGGTTGCTTCCGGTTTTTGGTTTCGTTTGGGGTTGGAGGTAGGGAGGAGTACCAAATGTCTGCTATGTCTCATGCTGCGCAGCGTGACTTTCACCCGGCAACTTACATCGTTCTGAACGAGGAGGACTACCGGGTGCTCACCGAGGCGGAGTTCGGAGCACCGGGACTGGTAGCTATCGAAGCGGTTGGCCCGTTTGTCGACATCCAGGCCTCCGGGCCGCTGGTGACCGTCCATGACAGCACTGTCGAGCCGCACCTGGGTATCGGCCACCACCGCCACCGGTACAACGAGCGATTCTTCTACATTATGGCCGGCCAGCTGGACCACGATGACTCACTTAATCATATCCAGGGCCACATGGAACCTGGTGACGTCGGTCTGTTTACGGAGGGGAAGCTCGGCATGCTGCACTCGGAGTGGAATCACGGCGATGTGGCGACGCACGCCTACATTCTCGTATATTCGACCGAGCCGGTGCCCGAGCGTGCCAGCTTCACCGTGCTGCACGACGCCGATGCTCCCCGCTACAACGAGGGCGAGGGCGTGCGGACCAAGGAGCTCCTCGGCGCAAACTCGGGGCTTCGTGTCCACGGCGATATCCGGCTGTTCACCGACAGTACCATAAGGGGAGGCTGGCCCCTGGTGGTGACCCTCAGCGACCGTGAGGGCGGTCTGCTATCTATTCAGCAGGGTCAGATAGAGCTGGACGGCCAACGGATCGGGAAGGGCGCCACAATCCTGTTGCCTCCGGCTGAGGGCGAGCGAAGCCTCACCGTCAGGGCCGTTGGCAAGGCGCGCGTCCTGCGCGTGGTGCACGGCCCCGGCTACGGGTTTGTCCGTATGAGTGACCGGGCCCGGTTGCGCTAGGGCGGGCCTGTTCGGGCGTGGGGTCCCGCAATGGCCGGTACACAGCGACTTGCCGGGCTACGTTCGGCTAGAACTCGGTCTCCTTCAGCACCTGGGCGACATCCGACCACATTGCCGCCCGCTGCACGTTGCTATCGTGGAGGTGCGAGTCGAAGTAGGCGTCAAGTATGATCTCCCACTGGCCCTTGTATTTGAAGCGAAGAGAGGTGATAGTCCAGGTCCCGAACCCGGTCCAGAAGTCGTAAGCACTATTCGAGGGTTCTTCCGTCGCCTCATAATGCTCGATGAAAGCCGGGGCACGGGTCTTGATTGCCTCGAACATGTTTTCCGGACTGAGCTTCGCGACGTACATCAGGAACTCATAAGCTTCGCTAAGCTCCCCAACGGCAGCGGCCAGTTCGTAGTTAATTTGTAAGTTCAACTCTCCTCACTTCCCCCAGGATGTGATCCCAGTCGATCACAGCGGCAGCCTCAGCCCGCCTGTGGCTGCTGCTACGACTTTTCCTCCTTCTCCTTCTTGGCAGCGGCGACTATGCTCTGCGCGACATGTGCAGGCACCTCTTCGTAGTGGCTGAACTCCATTCGGAAGACTCCCCGGCCCTGAGTAATAGACCTCAAGTCTGTGGAGTAGCGCTGCATCTCCGCCAGCGGGGCCTGTGCATCAATCTCTGACAAGCCGTCTTGAGGGGTCATGCCCAGCACCCTGGCCCGCTTGGTGTTCAGGTCCCCTATGACGTCACCCATGAAATTCTCCGGAACCACGATCTTGATACTCATAATAGGCTCCAGAAGCACCGGCTGGCCCTGGGTCATTCCCTTCTTGAATGCAGAGGAGCTGGCGATCTTGAAAGACATTTCTGACGAGTCTACCGGGTGGTAGCTCCCGTCGTACAGGTTTACTTTAACATCCACGACGGGGCAGCCCGCCAGGACTCCCTCATGGACCGCCTCCATCACACCCTTCTCCACAGCCGGGACAAAGTTCTTCGGGACGACACCGCCAACAACCGTCTCGGTAAAGTGGCAGCCGCTTCCCCGAGGAAGGGGCGTGAGCTCCAGGAAGACGTGGCCGTACTGGCCGTGACCTCCCGTCTGTTTTTTGTGCTTGTATTCCGCCTTAGTACCGACGGTGATAGTCTCCTTATAAGAGATCCTGGGTACCTCTGTCTGAACGTCTACGCCAAACTTGCGACGCATCCGCTCTATGGCAACATCGATATGGGCCTCGCCGATGCCAGATACGATAGTTTCTGCAGTATCCGGGTCCCTGTGACTGGTGAGAATAGGGTCCTCTTCTACGAGACGGCCCAGGGCCGCTGAAAGCTTATCCAGGTCAGCCTTGCTCTTGGGGTGTACAGCTGCGCTGAAGAGCGGCTCCGGGAAGGAAGGAGGCTCAAGAATCAGGGGCATCTCTTTGGTAGCCAGCGTGTCGCCCGTTCCAGTCTCAGCCAGCTTGGCTACAGCGCCGATATCGCCAGCCACCAGCTGGGGGATAGGCTCCTGGGTCTTGCCGCGGACCAGCATCAACTGCCCTACGCGCTCGTCCCGCGCCCTGTTGCTGTTCCAGACATGGGTATCGCTGTGGAGGGTCCCGCCAAATACCCTCAAGTAGGTCAGCTTGCCGACGTAAGGGTCGGCCGTCGTCTTGAAGACGAGCGCGGCCAGCGGGGCATTCGGTGACGGCTCGATGGTCTGTTCTTTCTTGGTCGTCGCGTTGGTTGCAGTTACGTTCCCTACCTCTACCGGTGAGGGTAGGAGGCTGTTGATAGTGTCCAACAGCGGAGAGGTGGCCTTGTTTACCAGCGCCGCTCCAACGAGGATGGGTACCACCTTGCCCTCTCTGGTACCATTGGCCAGGGCCAACTCGACCTCCGCGCTGCTCAGCTCCTCTCCTTCCAGGTACTTATTCAGGAGCTCGTCGTTGGTCTCAGCGGCCGCTTCAATCAGCTTCTCCCGGAAGGAGTCTATCTGCCCCTGCATGTCTGCCGGCGCTTCTCCCTCCTGCATCTGCGTCCCGCGGTAGGCTTTTCCAGTGACCAGGTCCACCACACCATCGAAGGTATCCTGGGCGCCTATGGGAAGCTGTGCAGGCACGCACCTACTGCCAAAAAAGGACTGGATCTGCTCTACAGTCTTGTAGAAATCGGCGTTCTCCCGGTCCATCTTATTGACGAATATGAGCCGGGGCAAGTTCCGTTCATCGGCGTATTTCCAGGCCAACTCAGTTCCGACCTCAACTCCGGATACGGCAGCGACGACAACCACGGCGCCATCGGCCACCCGGACCCCGGACTTCACCTCACCGACGAAGTCGGCGTAGCCTGGTGTATCCAGCAGATTTATCTTATGTCCCTTCCATTCGAGGGGGAGTAATGAAAGACCGACAGAAATCCGGCGTTTGGTCTCTTCGGGGTCGTAGTCGGAGGTAGAAGTCCCCTCCTCAACACGCCCCAGCCGGTTGATGGCGCCTGCCTGGAATAGCAGAGCCTCGGACAGAGACGTCTTGCCGACGCTCCCGTGTCCGAGGAGAACTACATTCCGGATCTGTTTGGTCTCGTAACTCTTCATCCTTGCCTCCTAGTAATGATCAGGAGAGAGAGCCCCGTCCCAGGACCTGATGGGGCCGCATATCCTCTATTTCCAGTTGCAGTTTCTTATTTCCGTCCCAGGAATCTACAGACAGGTGATAGACGATGTCGAGTCGTGAGTCTGGCCTTATATCCTCCAGGTTATTGCCCATGCGGAACGCGACCGCCGGCCAGGTGAGCCTACCATCATGCAGCTTCAGCCGCAAGTGGTCGTTACCCGTCTTCCGGCATTCTAGCACACGGATGCCCTCGGTGAGGAAAGTCGGAGATGGGTTGCCCTTGCCGAACGGCGCCATGCTCTGGATGAATTCCATGACTTTCCAATCAAGCTCGGTCAGACGCACCTGGGCGTCTATGTTAAGGAACGGCTCCAGCACCTCAACGCCTATGGAGGCCTGGGCAATCTCTACCAGGCGCTCATGCAAAGCGGTCAGATTCCGGTTGGGGACGCTGAACCCGGCAGCCATAGGGTGTCCCCCGAACCGTGTAAGGAGGTCCGAGCACTGAGAGAGTGCCCGGTGTATATCGAAATGCGGTATGCTACGAGCGCTTCCGCGGCTTTCCATCTCTCCCATCTCCACCACCACTGCCGGCCGGAAGAACTCCTCGGACAGTCTGGACGCCACCAGGCCAATGACCCCTGGCTTGAAGGCAGGGCTCCCTATCATGATCAGCGGATAGCGCTCCACCTGGGCCATGGCTTTCTCACGGGCCTCATCCAGGCCTTGTTGGGTAAGCCTCTGCCGGTTAACGTTCTGGGCCTCCAGTATAGCGGCAATCTCCTGGGCCTCGGCGAGTGAATCGGTGGTAAGAAGCCGGTAAGAGACCATAGCATGGTCCATCCTCCCCGCTGAGTTCAACCGGGGTGCTATGGAGAAGCTGACCGCATCGGAGTCTATCATCCCGGGCGTCAGACGGGCAGCGCGCATCAGCTCCCGCAGGCCCAGCCTCGGAGAGGAATTCAACTGGTCCAGGCCCCGCCGGGACAGATGCCGGTTCTCACCCACCAGCGGGACCATGTCCGCAATGGTGCCGAGGGCCGCCAGGTCGATGTACTCCTCGACATCGAAGTCCCCGCTCTCCATAGTGAGATTCACGGCCTCGGCCAGCTTGTAGGCTACTCCGGCTCCGCATAGCTCGGGGAACGGATATGACGAGTCGCTCCGGTGCGGATTTATCACTGCGATGGCGGGAGGCAGGATTCCGGGAGTCGCGTGGTGGTCGGTAATGATTACATCCATCCCCAGGGAGGCAGCGTGGCGCACCTCATCCACGGACGTAATACCACAGTCGACGGACACCACCAGGGTTACGCCTTCATTCCGTAGGTGCTCCAGGGCAGGAATGTTCAGGCCGTAGCCCTCTCGACTGCGGTGAGGAATGTAGGGGACTATCCGGTTGCCATAATGGGAGAGGGATTGAACGAGCAGCGCCGTGCCGGTGACGCCGTCCACATCGAAATCGCCGTATACTGCGACCTGCTCATCACGTTCCAGGGCCCTCTGCAGGCGTGCAACGGCCCGGTCCATGTCGGGCAGCAGGAACGGATCGGCCTCCAGCTCGTCTATGGCATAGAGAAACGCATCCACATCCCCCGGCTCTCGGAGTCCTCGGTTAAAGAGGACTTGCACCATGAGAGGGGACAGGTGGGGTAATGCATACAATTGCTGGAATGGGGCAGCGGGCATGATATCCCATCGCTTCCGCAGCCCCTGCAGGGAGGCCCGCCCGATCATCTTTCCCCCATGAGCTTCGCTCAGTTAGTATAGCACGTCTGAGGTTCGCTGCCAAAGGGTGCGGGGAACGGCGACAGGGATACCGGTGAGAGCCTTGGGTGGGGGGGCAATTCTACACGTCTGCCAGATGCGACGCCCGAAGCTGAGTCATCTCCGACCGGAAGGCGGATTCGAGCGCTTGCTTGCGGGTGACGGGCAGGAAGCTTTGCCGGACGGCGTTCAGCAGGATGTCCTCGATAGTGCTTGTATCGAAGCCGAACGGATCGGACAGCGAGAGCACCTCGTCGTTCAATGAGGTGTTGAAGAGCGGCGGATCGTCGGAGTTTATCGTGATGGTGACACCTCTCTCGTAGAGCTGTCGCAGCGGATGGTCGGTCAAAGTCGCATAAGTACCGAGGCATACGTTGCTGGCCGGACAGATTTCCAGCGGAATATGGCTCTCCGCGAGATAGCTAACCAGATCCGGGTCTTCGACGGCCCGTACACCATGTCCAATACGCTCTGCTCCCAGAGCGCGTAGTGCCCCCCAAATACTGGCCGGCCCCACCGTCTCTCCGGCATGAGGAACGCTATGGAGGCCTGCAGCACGTGCTCTGTCGAACGAATGGACAAAGAGCTCGGGCGGATATCCGACCTCGGGCCCTCCCAGGCCCAGGGCAATAACTCCGTCATCGATTCCTTCGATAGCTACCGAAGTGGTGTAATCAGCCAGGTCCGAGCTGCGGTTGATATCGAATACCCAGTTGATCTCTACCCCGAAGTCTCGTTGCACTTTCTCCCGGCCACGCTTCAGCCCGGCAAAATAGGACTTCTGTGGCATGCCCAGGCTGTAGTGATTACCTGGCGTAAACGTCACCTCGGCATAGCGGACGTTCTGCCGCGCCATCTCCGCGCCAAATTCGTACACTACCAGCTCATAGTCGTCAGACGTTCTAAGACAACGAGCAATGGTTAAGTAAACCTCAATAAAGTGGTCGAAGCCGGAGTACACGAACCACTCTTGCAAGCCCTCGACTGTATCAGCGGGCAGCAGTACGTGATTTCGTGCGGCCAGTGTCAGCAGGGAGGCCGGGCGGATCGAGCCCTCCAGATGAACGTGCAACTCCGCTTTAGGTATGGAACAGAGGTAGCTTCTAAGCGATATCGTTCTCTCTCCCCAGAGACACTACGAGTAATTCTCCAATGGCGTCCAGCTCTCTTTGCCAGCCACAGCATGATCTATGCCGTTTCGCGAGCAATCTGATCGTTATTTCATCTGGTGAACCGGAAGCTGGATACCACCTGATCGTAGATATCGGGCTCGTTACAGGTGAAGCCTCCGGCAGTCAACGCCCAGACAAAAACCTTCCCGTCCTTGATAGCGAACGTTGCCGTCCCGAACCTCTTCTGGCCGCCAAACCGGTATTCGATCGTAGTGGCCGGTTGTCCACCCAACGACCCGCTCCTGGCATTCTCGATCTCCCAGTCCTCGCTCTTGGCCCGTTCAGCCATAAACCGGTCCACATAGTCCCCCAGGCTTAATCTTTCGGCGTCAAGGACAGCCAGCTCGATGCGTCCTCCAACGTAATAAGATCCATCCATCTCGGAGACCCCGCAGGCTTCCGGGTACCGGAACGCAAACCCGTACTTGTCGTTGGAAAACTCCTTCCAGGACGGTGGTACAGTGGCGGGTGCGGCCGGGCTGCTGGCCGGGGATGGCACGACAGTTGGTGTAGTCGCGATTGCTGCACCTACCGTTGCCGTGCTTAGGGGCGCCTGAGTTGCGACCGGCGCCGCCGCCTCAGGAACCTGGCAGGCTGATACGATCATCATAACAGGGATTATCAGGATAGCCACAAAACGCATTGGCATGCGAGTCCTCCCAAAACGCCCGGGACAGCCTCCGGACCGGGCAGACGCCTTTGCCGGAGGTTGAGCTGGCGCCATTGAAGCCCGAGATGGCCTCCGGTACTCAACGCTGTCTCTTCAGGAGAGAATGTCCACAGCGGGTCCACGGCAATGCCACCAGGTTCCTCAATTAACCATTGTATCAGAACCTGTCCAGCCAGAGCCCTCTCGGCGGCCTTCTACTCCTGTTCGAACGCACCCGTGAGGATCGTGTCAGGCAGGAGCACTGAATTGTGAACCCAACTGAGCGCGTTCGGATCATACTGCTTGTAGAGCGGACTGCTCCGAGCTTGCTGGTCCAGGTCAGCGGGCAGGTTCCGGCCCGTCAAGATGCTCTTGAGATAATCGGCCAGCAGAACTCCCTGGGTACAGCCGCATGATGTGTCGAAATGCATCACCCCGCGCTGGAACCGCAGGTAGACGAAACTGCGGTTTTTCGGGTCAAAAGCTGGAGCGCTGGTAGGAATCCCCCACATCTCCAGATCAAACCCCGGCAGCAAGCCCGGGTCGCCGCCGGTTGGAAAAGCTGCGTCATATGGGACAGTCCTGAAAAACGTATCATAGAAGCTCACCGGCAATGATTGGAAGCTATCCGGCGCGTGGGCCTGAAGGGGCCGGCGCCTGGCAGAAATTGCGCCAGACGATAGATACTGACGCAAAGCCAGGCCGATCGGCCGGACCTTCCAGCACTACAGGCCCCGCGTCTGCGGGCTGATCGGATGCGCTCTCCTGAGCAACAGGCAGCAAATTGCCGTTTCTATCCAGCACCTGGATCTTCGGGGTGCCCTGCACCGTGCAAGGGGGCATAGCCCGGTAGACACTTATAGTTATCGTGCCGGCGAGCGCACCGGTGGCCCCCTGCACTACGGCAGAGGTAGCGATTAGTGCGTCAGCCTGGCAAAGCGGAAGGGTCTGCGCAAGGGCAGGCGGCGACCAAAGCACCAATACCGTGGGGACCACCGCCAGGAGCAGAGCCAACCCTCTTACCAGGGCATTGAACAGCATGAAGCCTACGTCTAACTCTGAGGGATACTGCCGCATGCCAGGAGCTGCCCGGCAGAGGAAATAGCAATAATGTGATCGCCGTCAGTCATAGTAGTGAGGGCAACGTCGTCACTGCCTCTGAAAAGCACTGGCCCGCTGGCCGTGGCCACTCCGTTATCACCCGCTGTCAGCTCGGTGATGGCAGTGAAGCTGGCGCTGGCCTGATCGCAGGTTCCGGCGTGCAAAGAGCTCTGGGCAGTCGAACCGGGCGTCAGCCCCGTCACTTCCAAGGATGCCTCCGTGGCGCCATCCTGCGCGGTGAGGTTAGCCGTGCCGCTTACGCCGGACTCAGCGACGGGGTCCAGCTGCACGGTGACCGGCTGCTGCGCCACCGCCTCATCGGGTTGGGCCATATTATCCTCATCAGCCACGCTTTCGGTCGTTTCGTCAGCAATATCGAAAGGTGCCTCGGAATCATCCGCTATTTCGACTGTGGGCGCAAAGTCCGGCTCATCGGCATAAGATATGCCGAACCTGCCCACCCCTGGCGCGCGTATCGCTGAAACGATAAGCGCTAATGCGAACACTGTTGCGAAAGCGATTCGAGCATAATGCCGGGTCTTCTCCATAGCAATTCTACCTCCTTCTATGCAATAGTTGTCTGGTGCCTCTCGACCCAAGATCGTTTACATTGCCTGCTCAGCCTACTTCGAGTCTGCGGGTACGGCGCGCCCATTGACTTGCAGCCGCCTATCCCATTCCTTGATTGGGCTGATACCGTTCCAGGGAACGGCAAAGCAGGCGAGCCCCCAACTTGCAGGAATCGCTCCCGGTCATGACAGGAAGCGGCACGGCCTGACGTACAACAAGAGATGCGTGTAGTAACAATCTAAAAGGAAGCGGGTTACTGGATTGCTGCCATACAGCCCCGAACCAGGCTCCCCCTCATAGACCTCGAGCAGAATATCTTCCAGATCGGTGATTGAGGTTAAGACCTCGTCGGAAGTCTCGGCATCACCCTGGACCAACACGGCAGGGGGCGAAGCCATCCCTTTTGCCGCGGAGTCGGAGAAGAGCAATGAGACCCGGAGATTGGATGGAATATTGAACGCCATCTCTGCCAGCCCAGGTGAAGCCGTAACCGGGAACTGGCCTTGCTTTGCGGGGTAGAATGGCTGAACAGGCCATATGATGGGTGTGCCGTCACGTGCCAGGGTCGAGAACTCGCAGGTGCGAAAGTCGCGGAATACGGTTTCGATTTCTTCCGGGGAGCGCATGCTTGCCATCTCTCAGCCTCCATTCCTCCTCCAAATGACCGCCGTTAAGATAACAATACAGCGAGGAAGGGGTGGGAACACCGGCCACCAAGGCGGTTTGCAGCCTGGTTGACCAGACAGGCTTCGACCTGCCCATGCGGATAGGTATCCGGCCGTTTCCTTGCACAGTCCGGCCCCGGTTAGCGCGGGTAGGAAAGGCCCGAGAATTGACAAGCTCCTCCGCCTGCCATAGGATGAGCGTACCCGGGCCGCCGGGCACAATCCGGCGCTCGATCTTTTACTTCCTGGAGTAATGCGTGACGTTCGCTGATGTCCTAGACCGGGTCGCCTCCGAGCGGCCTCAGAAGACCGCGCTGAAATCGGAGACGGCCTGCGTTAGCTACGCGCAGCTCAAGCGCCGTGTCGACGCCTTGTCGGCATCGCTTATCAGTCTGGGGATGCGCAAGGGCGACCGGCTGGCAGTACTCTCCCCGAATTGCCACCAGTGCGTGGAGTTATACCTGGTTGCGGCCCGCACCGGGATCATTCTTGCTCCGCTGAATACCCGACTTTCGCCCGCGGAGCTGCAAGTCATCACCGATGACTGCCAGCCCTCGGCCATAATCGTGGACGAGGAGTTGCTGGACTGCTTTGAAGAGCTGCGTCCCCGGCTGGGATCGGTGAAGCTCTTTTTACACATAGGAAGGCCGTTCCAGGGGGCGACCGACTACGAGGCTTTGGCCTCCAGGGATGTTCCCCATGTTGAGACCCTGGCGAGCGAAGACGATACGAATTGCATCCTCTACACCGGAGGTACCACGGGCTTCCCTAAAGGGGCCGAGCTGACCAACGGGAACTGGCTGGCCAACACGGTGAACACCGTCTCTCCGCTCGGCGTGACGGTGGACGACGTTAACCTGGTCATGACACCCCTCTTCCACACGGCGGCAGTCTGGCCCGCCCTGCTTCATGTATACGCCGGCGGGACGTCGGTAACCACGCGCCGGTTCGACGTAAGAGAGACGCTGGGCGTAATGCAGAGGGAGCGGATAACCTTCTGCCACCCGGTCTTGTCCCAGGTTGTTTCTCTGATCGAAGATGAAGACATCCAAAAGTATGATCTGAGCAGCCTCAGGGTAGTGCAGTGCAGCATGAGCCTGCCGGCGCCTGCCTTCCAGCGGGCCCTGAAGCCTTTCCGGAATACTATCATGCCGGGCTACGGACTGACCGAAGCCGGCCCCATGGCAACCGTCATGCCCCAAGACGAGATGAAGTCCTGGGAGGCAGCCGGCGGAATGGCCGGAGGGCACCACCGCCGGTACAGCTCGTCGGGCACAGTGGTACCAAACGTGGAGGTCAGGCTGGTCGACGACAACGACATGGAGGTCCCTTGCGGGGCAGTCGGCGAGATCGCCATCAAGAGCAGGGGCGTGATGAAAGGCTACTGGAACCGGCCGGACGCCACCGCGCTGGCCCTGCGGAATGGGTGGCTTCACACGGGCGACGTGGCGCGTATGGACGAAGACGGGTTTGTGTACTTCGTGGACCGGAAGAGCGGGATGATCAAAACCGGTGGCGAGAGCGTATACCCTAAAGAGGTGGAGGACGCCATTGCCTCCCATCCGACCGTTCTGGAGGTCACTGTCTTCGGCGTGCCCGATATACGGTGGGGCGAGACGGTTAAGGCAGTCGTCGCGCTCCGACAGGGAGCCGTCGCCACTGCTGACCAGCTGATCGAGCACTGCCGGCACCAGATTGCCAGCTACAAGAAGCCCACCTCCATTGACTTCATGGATACACTGCCCAGAAATCCGAGCGGCAAGGTAATCAAAGCCGAGCTACTCAAGAGGTACACGAGAACATGACCCAACACGTCATTATCTTTTGGTGGACTGTGATATGAACGAATACTCAGTAATCGGAAAGAGCCTGCCCCGGCTGGACGCTTTCGAGAAGGTAACCGGGACTGCCATGTATACCGGAGATGTCAAGCTGCCCGGAATGCTCTACGGCAGGCTCCTGCGCAGCCCTCACGCCCATGCCCGGGTTATCCGGCTGGACGCTACCAAGGCGCTGGCATATCCGGGTGTGGTGGCGGTCATCGGCGCTGCCGATGTCCCGCAGAAGGCCTTTAATTCAGCGGCCATCAGCGCTGTCACGCCTCCACCGTACGAGGTCGTGAAAGACCAGCGTATCTTTGACAACGTTGTGCGGTATGTGGGCGACCCGGTCGCAGCCGTGGCAGCCTCCTCGGTAGAGGCCGCGGAGGAAGCCCTGGCGCTGATCGAGGTGGACTACGAAGTGCTCCCGGCTGTCTTCGATTCCGAAGAGGCCATGGAGCCCGACGCCCCGCTGGTCCACGAGGCGGCCGAGAACAACGTGGTAAGCCATCTCAACATGACCATGGGCGACCTGGAGAGTGGCTTTGCCGAGGCCGACCTGGTGATCGAGGAGACCTATACTACGTCCAGGCAGAAGCAATGCCAGTTGGAGCTAAATGCATGTCTGGCTTCGCTTGGAGACGATGGAAAGCTGACACTCTGGACTACCTGTGCGATGCCTCACCTGGCTCGACTGATGATCGCGGATATCTTCGATCTGGCCCCGGAGGCCGTTCGGGTAATCACCCTTAACATCGGTGGAGGCTTCGGCAGCCGCCTGGGGCTGGTGGCAGAGCCATACGCTGCTGCCCTGGCCCGGCGTACCGGGCAGCCGGTGCTGGTAGAGGTCCCACGGCGCGAGGACTTCTACGGCACCGAAAGCCGCCATCCCTGCGTCATCAAGATGAAGGGAGGAGCCAAAAAGGATGGCACCCTGACCGCCCTGCGGGCGACGGCGATCGTCAACACGGGAGCCTATGCCACGCATGGCCACGATGTGATGGGCATCCTCGGGGGCACTATGCGCCGTCTCTACGCGCCATCCACCTTCAGCTATGACGGTTACGCCGTTTACACCAATACGCCGGTGGCCGGAGCCTATCGTGGGTACGGTGGGCCGCAGGGGCTCTTTGCCCTGGAATGTCACCTGGATATGCTGGCGAAAGGGCTGGGGCTCGATCCGCTGGAGTTCAAGCTGATGAACGCCGTGAAGCCTGGTACCAAAGACCTGGCCAGCCGCCGGCCGATCACCAGCCACAGCCTTGAGGAGTGCCTCCGCACGGGAGCCAAAGCCATTGGGTGGGACCCGGCACCACACCCCCAAAAGGCCGGCGCCCTCCGTAAGGGCATGGGCATGGGATGCTTCATCTGGGTGAGCGGCACCGGAGGGAGCCGTCGTACTCCGGACGTCTCAGAGGCCGCCCTCGACTTCGATGAGTCGGGACGGATAAGGCTTTACACCGGGATCGCAGACCCTGGCACCGGAGCCAAGACCGCGCTGATGCAGATTGCTGCGGAGGAATTGGGCCAGACGCTGGATAGTCTGGTCCTTGTAGCGGGTGACACCGATGCCACGCCGTTTGATATTGGGAGCCACGCCTCGCGGACCCTGTACGTAGGCGGAGGGGCCGTACTGGGCGCAGCCAGGATGCTCCGCGAGCGTATCCTGGCACGAGCGGCTGACATGCTGGAGGCGTCACCAGCGGACCTCACCCTTGCGCCCGGCCATGTCCAGGTCCGGGGCGTCCCTTCCCGTTCGGTCGCTCTGGCGCAGGTTGCCACTTCGGCCCAAGAGGCCGGGAACCCACTTGAGGCCACGTACCGGCACGATCCCAGCAACGCCCCACCCTTCGGCGCCCAATTCGTCGAGCTGGAGATAGATGAGGAAACGGGCGACACCAGGGTGTTGCGGGTCGTAGCCTCTCATGACGTCGGAAAGGCCATAAACCCGGCGTTGGTGGAGGGTCAGCTTGAGGGAGCGCTGCATCACGGCCTGGGCTATGCCCTGACTGAAGAGCTTCTGGAGGACCCGGCTACCGGCAAGACCCTGAACCCTGGCTTTACCGATTACCGTGTGGCAACGGCCATGGACATGCCTCCAATCGAGCCTTTGCTGGTGGAGGTCCCTGACGAGACGGGGCCATTCGGCGCCAAGGGTGTGGGAGAGAACGGCATGCTGGTCACCGCCGCCGCTGTGGCCAACGCCATCTACGATGCCACGGGGATCCGCCTTCGGGACCTGCCGATAACCGGTGAGAAGATACGGGCCGCGCTCAAGGCCGCAAAAGGCTGAGAGAAACATACGCGTACATCTACCACAGGCCGGGAACAAGGCGGTGCTTAACGTGCTCCATATAGGCATCATAGCCCGTTAGCTCTTGCCTGAGCGTGTCCTCCTCCAGGACTGCCCTTCTTGCCACCATGGCGATAAGGGCCAAGCTCAGGAGCAGCCCGTACCAAGACCCGAGAACAAGGGGTGTTCCCACAGCGAATAGCACGAAGCCGGAGTACATCGGGTGGCGCACGTAGCCGTATGGTCCGGTAGAGACAACTGTTTGCCCTCGCTCCTCCTGGACGCGCACGGCCGGCGACAGGTACGGATTCTCCCGAAAGGTCAGGAAGAGGAGCAGGAACGAGCAGCCCAGAACAAGTACTCCGACCGCCTGCAGCCAGAAGGGCACCTGCGACCATTGAAATCGGACGGCATCCAGCGGCATCAGGACCAGCCAGGCAAAAAACATCGCCGCTACCACCGCGAGCAAGACCTTGTCCCATGCCTTCTGTTGCCTGGATCCGACCCCGGTCATGCGTTCCTGCAGCAGCCCAGGATTGTTCCGAAGCAACCATAGGCTGATGGCAACGGTGAAACCGAAGAACAGAGCCAGGTAGACCCATCCCGACGCCCACGCAAAAGTACCCGCAGGCAGAAACAGGGCTGCAACGAATACCACGAACATGCCCACGATTTGGCCGGCAAGCAGCCTCAGGTCGACGCCCATATCTTGCCGCTCCGTTCTCAGTCCGCCTCCCTTTGCACGCTTCGGAGCATAGCCGCGGCAAGGACTGCCGCGGCTACAGCTACGGCGGTGCTGATGGCAGCGGCTGCCATCAAGCCAAGCCAGACGGCACGCTCTTAGCTCACCGCTTTCTTCACGAGCTCGCTGATCCTTGCCTCTTCGGCGGCGCCCAACTCCTTCAGCGCGAAGGCAATCGGCCACAGGTGGCCTTCGTCGAGGTTGGCCCCGTCGTTGAAGCCGAGCGTCATGTATACTCTCAGACTCATTAGCCTCCGTACGCTCTCTCCAGGTCGGCAATGTTTATCTTCTTCATTTGAAGCATTGCGTTCACGACTCGTCTTGCTTTTGCCGGGTCCTTGTCACTAACCAGCTCGGTCAGTCGCTTCGGTATTATCTGCCACGAAAGCCCGTACTTGTCTTTGAGCCAGCCGCACTGCTCAGACTCGGGGACAGCGGAAAGCTTTCCCCAGAAGTAGTCGACTTCTGCCTGGTCCTCGCACTCCACCTGAAACGAGACCGACTCGTTGAATTTGAAGATGGGACCGCCGTCCAGGGCCATGAAGCGCTGCCCGTTGAGCTCAAACACGGCAGTTAGGACCTTTCCTTCCATCTCTGGCATTCCCGGGGCCTCGATCCCCTTCTCGTAGCGGGCAATGGAGATGATCGATGAGTTTCCGCTCTTACGTGGGGCTGCGGAGAAAACGGAAACATAGAAGTTGATGGCTTCCTCTGCATTCTTATCGAACCAGAGGGACGGTGTAATTTTGTGTGTAACGTTTGCCATGATCATTCACCTCCGAGAAACTCTATAACCATTGGCAACCATTTCAAATCAATCGCTTACCTTCCGCAAAACGTTTGAAGTCCTCTATGTGCCGGCGATGCTAACTGAGAGAACAACGCACATATAGGCGCCATGCAGCAACACCAGCGGCCGGCCGGTGCCGTGAATCTCGTAGTAGATATCGAGGCCATCCACGGGGGCGTAATGGCCCTGGGCCTCCTTATCCATTACAGCTACTTCTTCCGGCGATAGTTGCCCGTCATGAACCGGCGCCACTCCCCGTCATCGCCCAGCATATACGACGTCATCACCCGATGATCGTCGCTCTTGAACTCGATAACGTCCTTGTACCTGGCCATCTGCCCCTCGGCACCCATGCTTGGACCCCCAGTGTCCAGTGTCAGAACCCTTTCGGCCCCATCGAGTTCTCCGTCGTACACCCAGAGGTTGGTCATCATCGACGCGATGAACGTGCCCACGAAGCGTCTCTTCTGCGGATCGTAGCCGAGCGTCATAACGGTAGTCTGTTGCCCGGAGCCGGGCATGTCGCTCCGACCTTCAGCGATGATCCACAGGCCCCCGAGTGACCGCACGATTTCGGTCCCGGTGAACTTCTCCGCGGGCTGGTCTGGCCCCGTGATTCCCTCGAATTCGTATGTCCACTCACCGACTAGCTTCTGAAGCCATTGGTGTTGTTTCTGCGGTTCTGTATTCATCGTTCGCTCCTGCAGCGAAAATCAAGCGTCTTGTCCCGGGATGTCCCCGGCAATGCTCTTCGTTGAACATCAGATAATTATAGTCCCCGCTCGGAACCATTTCCAATGTAACGGGGTGACAAGCGCAGAATCCTCAGCTGGCGAGGGTAGCACGCATGGAGACTCATCTCAGTAAAACACCAGCAGGCGTTGATCGACCAAAGCCCCGGTCGGTCAACGCCTGCTGGCGTACCTGATCTCGTAGGATGCAGAGAAGGACAGCGGCTGCCGGCCTATCTCCGCATCCTGTTGAAGGCTGGTTAGATGGTCTTCTTTACTGTTAACACCGATTGCTTACCTGCCAGTTTTGCGGTAAGTGTAATGGTGGCCTCCCCGGCCGGCACACGGGAATTGATATTCCAGCTCCATGTCACCATGCCATCGCTTCCCGCGGTCTTGGTGTTATCTGAGGGATAGGCGCTCTTGGTCCCATTCGGCATAGTGAACTCAATAGTAACCTCGGTCCCGGGAGCCGTCTTGACGGTCACGGTGATATCGTCACCCGGATGTGCGTCTGAAATACTTCGGACTTCGATGGGTACATCCGTGGCTGTGGGTGCAGTGGTGGCGGGGCTGGGGGTGGGACTGGCGCCAAGACCCGGCGACTCCTGTTTGCCAGGCAGGGCGGCGGAAGGCAGCTTCTCTGGCGCATCTTGAGTCAAACTCACGTGCATCTGGATAATGGGTATCTTGTTCGTTAGTTTATAGTTCTCCCAGAACTCGATCCATTTGGGATTATTGGACTTGATCTCGATGTTGCCGGCAGAGGCTTGTTTCATAGCCTCCTTGTAGCCATCAATATACCGCTGCAAGGTAGCCAGGTTCTTCTGGTTGCGACGCTCATGGTCCTGGCTCCAAACACCTTTTTCCTTCAGGTACTTAATCAGGCCAGGGTGGAGGGGTGCAAAAGTGGTCTGAATTGACGCCAGGACCTGGTCATAGGTCATATCTTTGTTGCTCTCATACCGGTCCTTGTATTTATCGTAGTTCTGGTCCAGCCATTTCACCATGTTGTAGATAAGCTCGGCGTCGGTATTCAGATTGGCCCCGACGTACTTGTAACTGGCGACCGCCCAGGTGCCTTGAGCCGATTTAGGACCGACTGTAATGGGTCCAAATTCGTAGAGGGGATTAATCTGGAGGAACCTCTTGGCGCCTTCCGGATTGTCTTTAGGGTCAAGGGAGATATAGCGAACACCGCCAGGGGCAGCCGCTGCCTCAATTACCGCCGGGGTGACGGGCGCAGCCATGGTTATATCAGCACGGCCGGAGGTAACCGCTCTCGGTCCAGCGTTGTAGTCTCCGGTGTTCACCCAGACAATATCTTTCTCGTTAACGTTTCCCCAGGCCAACAGTGAAAGGAAAGTAGTTAGAGTGGCGGGGTTGTTGTTCCAGATGGCTATCTTTGTGCCAGGTTTTATGTCTTCCGGTTTGCGGATATCTGAATCGCCACGGACCATGAACCCGCTGCTGGCCAAAGAGTCCACCCACACGACACCCATGGGCCAGGGACCTCCGTCGGGCGTGGCGTACTCGTTAATGGCCTGAAAGGCGTCGCCGAGCGTGGCCTTATCAATCTGCGAAACAACCATCTGATTATTCGCCATATCTTTATGGGTATTGGTCCAGGCAGCTTCATTGACGACCCGAATGATGGGACCTTTCAGATCACTCTGCATAACCGACGCCCAGCTTACCATCTTGGCCTCTCCGGAAGAACCGGTCGCCGCAAAGTGCATGGTATCCGGCCATTGGAATGGTTTGGAGGATCCGGCGGACGTTGGTGAAGACACCTGCGCCGGTGATGCGCCTGGTGCTGAGCCGCTGCTCTGATTGTTCGTGCAACCTGCAAGCAATACCCCGGCAGCTACGACAACCGAGGTAACCGGCAACAATATTCGAGAGAGCCTTTTGTGCATTTGTCTATTTCCTCAACTACCTGTTCTTAGAATAGGATTCGGTTCTTAGTTCTTTGGTTTTTGGCCCGAGGCGTTTTCTGGTCATAGCTGCCGTAATCACCAGCAGGCATATAAGGAGGCCTGCAATAGTTGACATCCATTCAGGGAAAGCCAACAGAAAGCCCCCGACGACTAGCAGCACCCTTTCATACTTGTTGAGCGATCCCACTCGTACCAGGTAACCCCCCAGACCGGAAGCCAATAACCAGATACCGGTCGCCGCCTGTAGCAGGTCAGGCACAGTCTGCCACCAGGGCGTATAAATCACCAGTAGAGATGGTTTCAGGACATAAAAGAAGGGCAGGAACAGAAGTACAACCGCTAAACGGCAGGCCACCCATGCCGTCTTGTTGGGGTTGGCCCCGGCAATGCCAGCGGCTACATAGGCATTGAGGGCCACGGGTGGTGTAATTCCTCCCAGGTTGGAATAAGACATCAAGAACAAGTTGAGGCCGATGATCGGCAGGCCTCCATAAACCTGGTACTCCGGCAACGTTTTGCTGATGGCCACAATGGCAGGGACGGCAATAATGGCCAAGAAAATGTAAGCCGTCCGTTCCAGACCAAAGGTGCCCATAATCATGCAAAATGCAAAGGATACAAAGAGAATTAGATACAGATTATCCCCGCCCATGCCTACGATCCAGCCCGCCAGTCCGGCGGCAACCCCTGTTTTCAAGAGACCCACCAGGAGGAACCCCATCCCTACGAAGATCGCGACGGCGTAGTTTACGATTCCGGCAGTTTGTACCAGGCCAACCTCGGTCCTCTTCCATGCTCGTTCCAGACTGACTCTGAGAGGCGGGTTTTCCACTCCGGAACGTCCGGTCAGGTAACGTTTGATAGCCCATTCGACTATGTGCAGCAGGACAACGGTTGCCGAAGCATATACCGGGGTTATCGGGCCCCATCTCATATACACAAGGCCGACCACCAGCACAGCCAGTCCAACGATGTAGACCCAACCTTCCAGGAGCACCTGTCCCAGTTTGGGTACTTCTTCTCGTGGTAAGCCTCTCAGGTTATTCTTGGCGGCGTAGCAATCCACCTGGACCAACAATCCCAGGTAAAACAGGAGTGAGGGCAAGAAAGCTGCGATCACTACGTCGCCATAGTCCACTCCGAACATTACGACCATCAGAAAGACCATGCCTCCCATCACAGGAGGCATTGTATCGCTGCCTGAAGAGGCGCAGGCTTCAATCGCGCCAGCATATTCCGGTTCGTAACCGGCCCGCTTCATCGCGGGGATGGTGAACGAACCAGTTCCGGCGATATTGGCGATGGCGCTTCCGGTTACACTGCCAAAAAACCCGCTGGCCAGCACGGCAACTTTAGCCTGTCCGCCCCGCACCCTGCCCATCAGGGCAGTAGCCAGATTCATGAAGAAATGACCACCGCCCATGCCCATAACAAGGCCGGCAAAAAGAAAGAAGCCCAATACCAACTCTCCGAGCATCTGGGCCGGAACCCCTAAGATCCCGTTAGCGCCGAAAGCGTAAGAGCTCATGATATCCTGAAAGGGGAAAGAAACGCCGTAGAATACTCCTCCCAGGTTCTTAGCCAGCCAGGGGTGACTGGCGAAGAGGGGGTAGACGATCGATACCATAATCAGAATAGCGTAGCCCCAGCCGCCTACACGGCGTCCGGCTTCGATGCTCAGGCCTCCCAAAAGCAGGGCGGAAACAAAAACACCGAAGTTGGGAGACGAATCCCAGTTGTGAGAGGCTATCTCGCCTGAATTGGTGAGGAAGAATATGGTGATTCCCCAAAGGGTCAATGCCATCGCATAGTCATACCAGGGCGGCGCCTGGCAGCTCAATTTGCGGCTGGCCCCGAGTCCCATGAAGACGTTGAATCCCAAGACCGCGTACAACAAGTAGTAATACGAAGTTCCGGCCAGCACGTCTCCGAAAATGGGGATTGAAAACCAGTGGATAATGAAGAGGAAAATCGCCGCAATCGGCGCCGATAGGAAGATCGCTTTTATGGGTAGGGGCAGTAAATGGTAACGGCTCAGTCCTGATTCCGAGCCAATCGTCTCACCAACTTCGCAGGAAATATATTTTGATTCTTTGACAACAGACATTATTAGGCGATCACTGAGTAGACAACGCTCTCGTCACTGGCCGGGATGTCCCTTGGGGGTGAGAAGCTCAGTGCTCTCCAAAATGGGTCCGGTCAATGAGGATTCGCTGGGGTGTCACCCGATGACCCGACTGACGCAAACGCTGGACGATGTTGTACGATGGCATGGTATTTGAAACTGCTTTCGATTAAACTATACTGTGCTTGACGTTGTCAAGGTTCAGATTGTGCAAGGGGTTTTATGAAGACAATCATTGTCATGGTAATGCATGGCGTACCACCCAATGACTTTCCCCGGCAGGAGCTGGCCGAGTTTTTCACGCTACAGGGGCGATTACGGCGAGACCCGGGTCCGGATAAGGCGCTCATAATGGAGCGGCATTCATCACTGGCCGATAAGATCAGGAGCTGGCCCCGGACGCCTCAGAACGACCCTTTTCACGCTGGCTCGCAGGAGCTTGCGGAGCACCTGTCCAGGCAGACCGGGTATACGGTCCTCGTCGGGTACAACGAATTCTGTGCGCCGAATGTGAATGAAGCCCTGGAAGAAGCTGCTCGCAAGCAGGCGCAAAGGATAGTAGTTGTAACTTCTATGATGACCAGAGGCGGCGAGCATGCCGAGGTCGAAATCCCTTCCTTGGTTCAAAGTTTCCAGACGCATCATCCTGAAATCGAGACGGTCTACGCGTGGCCGTTTGCTGCAAATACCGTGGCGCAGTTCCTGGCGGAACATATCTCCAAATTCGTCTAAGTAATCCGGCATCCATTGTGTCGATTGTGGGGCGGTGCCAGAACCGCCCCTGTTCGAGGGTTGCAGAATTGCTGCCGGAATATTAGTTGATCTACAGTCCGTGGGCGGCTCGCACAGCCTCCAGCACTCCGTCGATGTTGACGCGAGGGTGTTGGGGAGCTGGGCCGATCGGGTCCGCTGATGCGGGTAAGTCCAGCAGGTCTTCCAGGATGGCCTTGACACTGTAAGAGAGCGCCTCGAGACTATATCCGCCCTCAAGAGCGTAGACCAGGCGCCCCGGGCACAGCTCGCCTGCCAGGCCCCTAAGGAACTTCCCCATCCGGGCAAAGCCGGCGACGCTCAATTGCATCTGGCCTATTGGGTCACTCCAGTGGGTATCAAAGCCAGCCGAGACGAGGATCATCTGAGGCCGATAGCGCCTGGCTACCGGCTCCAGGACCTCCCGGAAGATCCGCAGGTACTCTTCGTCCCCGCAATAGGCCGGCAAAGGCACATTGACGGTGAAGCCCTTCCCCGGTCCCTGCCCCCGTTCCGCTACCAGGCCGCTGCCCGGGTAGAACGGGTATTGATGCGTGGAGAAGTACAGGACTTTGGACTCCTGGTAGAAGATATCCTGGGTGCCGTTGCCATGGTGTACGTCAAAATCGACGATGAGGACCCGCTCGAGCCGGTATTTCTTCAGGGCGTGCGAGGCGGCCACGGCGATATTGTTGAAGATGCAGAACCCCATAGAGCGATCGGAGGTGGCATGGTGACCCGGCGGGCGCACCAGCGCAAAGGCGGCCTGGGCCTCTCCGGAGAGCACGACATCAACTCCCATGACCGTGCCGCCGGCGGCCAGCAGGGCGGCCTCGTAAGAAGCCGGTGACATGACCGTGTCACCATCTATCCATCCCCCGCCCTGCTCATCCAGGCGCTGGATTGCCCGGATATGCGCATCGGTATGGACTGACGCCAGGAGGTCCAGCGAAGCCGGCTCCGGGCGGAGCTGTGACAGCTTACCAAGAAGCTGGCTCTTCTCGATCAGAGCCATGGCCTCCACCAGCCGGGAAGCGCTCTCCGGGTGCGCGCCGGTGTCGTGTTCCAGGTACATGGGGTGGTATATGAGAGCCGTATTCATGTCTGTTCAACCTTGAAGGGATTCGTGCCGGGGTGCCCGCCAGGTTCATTTAGGTCCGAAACTTCGACAGGCGCCCCTCGCGCCAGTATTGTGAGCGACAAGAGGCCGGCTACCGGTGAGTGACGGATAGCCGGCCCCCTATTTCCGGTAACTGGAGGTTATGTGATATCGGCGCTTCTGAGATAAGCGTCAGGATTGGTGAGCTGCGAGAGCATACCCCGCACCCTCTTCAGGGACTCGGTAGGGATATCGCCTCGCCTTATGCGGTTCTTCAGCTCCGAGAGGCTCATGCTGGTATTCGCATACAGCCGTGCCATGTTGACATAGAACTCTCGGAGAGGAAGCTTCGTCGGCAGGACTGAATGGAAGAAGTCGAAGTGGTCGTACTCGCGTGTGAGCAGCTCATCGTACTTCTGCTGGAAGAACTCCGTGCCGGGCAGCGGCGTCAGGATAGTGAACTGGGGGAAATCGATCTTCAGCGACCGAACGTAGTCGATCAGCGCCGTGAAGTCCTCCTCGCCCCAGGCCGGGTCTACGATAAACGCGCCCCAGATATCTACACCAAACTGGTGCATGATACCCACCGCCTTCTCGTTCAGGGCGATGGAGCTCTTCTTGTTCAGGGTAGCCAGCTCCTCTTCCCGGAACTTCTCAAAGCCGACCAGTATGGTAGAGAGGCCGATCTCTGCCCAGTGCTCTATGAGCTTTGGGTGGCGGGCAATACTATCGGTGCGGGCCTGCATCCAGTATTTCTTCTTGATGCCCGCTTCTTTTACAAGCTGGTAGATGCGCTCCGCCCGCTTGATGTCCTGCATGAAGTTGTCATCCACAAAGCAGACATAGTCGCCGGGTACCGCCGCCAGCTCCTCCAGGACCCGTTCCGCTGACTTCGTTCGGCACTTGCCCTGATAGAATTTCCAGACGGAGCAAAAGTAGCATCGGTAAGGACATCCGCGGGCCGTCTCCACCGTATACGTGGGATGCCAGAACCGGAAGTAGTAGTGGGAGCGGTAGCGCTCAGTCAGGTCTCGCCTGGGTATCGGGACCTCATCCAATATCTTCACGGGAGCACGGGGTCCGGTAAAGACCTGCTGCTCTCTCTCCCGGTAGAAAATGCCGGGCACTTTCCGTGGATCGGTGCCTTCCTCCAGGGCCTTCATGAGCTCCGGGAAGGTAAACTCCCCCTCTCCCACGACAATGAAATCAACACTCGGCATGTTGAAATCTTCGGGGCGCAGAGAGGCGTGATGTCCTCCGACTATCACACGACAGGAGGGCATCAGTGCCTTCGTCTGACGACAAATCTTCTGAGACTGAGGGACGTCCGCAGTGAATCCGGTGACGCCGAGCGCATCCGGCTGGAAGTCCTTGAGCATGCTCTCGAGATCCTGATCGATCCGCATGTCGAGAATGCGCACATCATGCTGCGGGACGGAGGCCGCCACCAGTTCCAGGTGTAGCGGTTCCGGCATGGTCAGGTTGTTAAACCCTACGTTCTGTGGGCTGGAATTTGGCTGTACTAGAAGTATCTTCACCAGGACTACCTAAACCTCTCCCCGGGCTATACCGGCCTGGCTGAGGGTACGCTTGCCTATCTCGGCAGGCACCCCCCAACGCAGCACCAGCCCCGCCCAGGTAAAGCCGGTGCCAAAACTAACAAGTGCCAAATGGTCTCCATCCTTAACGCGTCCCGCCGAGATTGCCTCGCAGAGAGCTATCGGGATAGATGCAGAGACGGTATTGCCGTAACGGTCTATATTGATCACCACTTTGTCGTCAGGTAGCTTCAGGAAGCGGGCCATAGAGCTAATAATGCGATAATTAGCCTGGTGAGGGACAAAGAGGTCTATGTCTGATAATGTCATGCCGGCGCGCTTGATCGCCTCGCGGGATGTTTTGGCCATGGCCCCGACGGCGAACTTATAGACCGCGGGTCCGTCCATGTACATTCGAGGCTTTCCGTCTGAAGGCCACTCCCCTGTGCGAGCACAAAGGTTCCTCAAGTAGAGCAGCTTGCCACCCGAACCGTCGCTTCCCAGAACGAAGCTCTGCACACCGAACGGTTCCTGGCACGCCTGGAGCACCAGCGCTCCCGCTCCGTCACCAAAGAGGACGCAGGTGTTGCGGTCCTCCCAGTTCAGCGTGCGGGTGAACGCCTCTGCACCAACCACGAGGGCGTTCCTGTAGGCGCCGCTGGCGATGAACTGGCTGGCAGTGGAAAGGGAATAAAGGAAGCCGCTGCATCCGGCGCCAATATCGAAGGCGGCGGCCTTTTGGGCGCCGAGGGCGTCCTGCACCTGGCAGGCACAGGAAGGATAGTAATTGTCCGGAGAAACTGTAGCGATTATGATGAGGTCCAGGTCCTCTGCCGCCAGTCCAGCCTCATCCAGCGCCTTCTTCGCGGCCTCCACGGCCATGCTCGAGGCTGTCTCATTGTCGGCTACAACGTGACGTTCGCGTATCCCGGTATGGGCGATAATCCATTCATCGCTGGTTTCAACCACATGCTCAAGGTCAGCGTTGGTGAGAACCCTCTCAGGTGCGTACATCCCCCAACCTGTGATGCAAGCATGTTTGTTCAAACTCAGCTCCTTTCGGCTGTAAGCTTCCCGTGGCAATAATTACAGGAATTATATCAAAAGTGAGGGCTCGCTTCAAAGGGAGCACATTTTCGGTAGTGTAACCTTAAGTGTGTAAATTCCCAGGGAGAGAAAAGGGGCGTATCCTTTCAGGTTAGTTGGAGACTGACCAGAAAGGAGGAACGCCCCGTGGCCCTGGTCAAAGACCTGACCAAGCTGACAGTAAGGGATTTG
>ORJL011144006.1_pt1 | contig 41230 bp, 41 predicted proteins | sample 1779941 | NCBI WGS metagenome assembly ORJL01 (sample SAMEA104232317, study PRJEB22302) | groundwater metagenome | biome: forest; feature: aquifer; material: groundwater | place: USA | collected 2011-08-07 | depth 5.8 m | reverse complement strand
TTGGCCCCGCTTCCCTACGGGGGGGGCCCCGCAACCCCCATCTGGCCTTCCCCCCCCCCCCCCCGCCGCTCCCTCGCCTCGAAGCCGTCGCTCGCCATGTCGAGCGCCTCCTCGTCCGCACGGGCTCTCGCCGGGAGGGGGCCGAAGCCGGGGACGAGGAGCCTCTCCGACCTGGCCCGGGCCGCCGACATGCGGTCCTTCCCGCTGCAGCACCGCTTGTACTTCTTGCCCGACCCGCACGGGCAAGGCTGGTTCCTGCTGATTTCCATGATGGTCCTCTCCATCGAGTCGACGCTCGCTCATGCTACTGATGGCCTCTGGTTCTGTCCCGGAAATCTGCGAGATGGCGTGTTGTGGAATACACATTCCTCTTGCACAACGTTCCGCGTGCCTGTATTGTCCGCGCCAGTCACGTGGGAGATGACCGACATGGCGTACGTCCGGAAGCACGGCAACCAGCTCGCGATCGTCCACGGAGATCGCGAGCCAGGGACGGGGAAGGTCCAGCAGCGGGTCCTTCGCCCCATCTACTCGAAGAAGGAGGCCCTCGACATCATCGGAGAGGGCAGGGACGGCGCGGATGCCCACTTCCGATTCCTCCTGGAGGACGGGTACCCCGGCGTCACCTTCCCGTGGAAGAAGATCCACAAGGCCATCCGGGAGAACCTCCACCTGCTGCCCGACACCTACGACTACCCGCAGGCGCGGCTCCGCGGGAAGTTCCGACAGGACCTCTGTGCCTTCTTCAAGCAGCTCACCCTGGCCGACCCGCAGGCGCTGACTTCCGCCGACGAGGTGGTCCAGGAGCACATCCGCGAGCTGGCCTGGATCGCCGACCTCATCAAGCGTCGCCTTGCCCGCCGCGGCGCGAAGAAGGGCGAGTGGTCCGCTGACAACGAGTACGGCTGGCGCTACGCGCTTCGCGGACACGGGGTCCCGCCCGAGATGGAGGAAGAGGTCGCCGAGCTGTACGAGAAGGGCGACTACGACCGCGCCGAGGTCCGGTTCCGCCTCCTGGTCGACGCCTTCGAGGACTACGCGGAGGGCCATAACTACCTCGGCCTCATCGCGCTCGAACGCGGCAAGGTGGAGGAGGCGATCGGCCGCTTCGAGAAGACTGTGGAGGTCGGCAGACGCCTCTTTCCGAAGCGCATCGCGAAGAAGTCGTACTGGAGCGACATCTCGACCCGCCCGTACATGCGGGGCCTCCAGAATCTGGCATCGGCCCTGGAGAGGGCGGGAAGGCACGAGGAGGCCCTGGCCGTCACGGAGCGGTTGGGCGGCGAGTGCGGGGACGACGTCAAGGCTGCCTACCAGCGCTCCTCGATTCACCTGAACTGTGGGCGGTGGGAGGAGGCGGCGAAGGCGGCGATCGGCCTGCGCGAAGTCTACCCGTCGCAGAGCATCCTGGGCGCGCTCGCGCTGTTCGAGTTGGGCAGGCTCGCGGAGGCAACTGCCTCGTTCCTCCACGGCGTGCTGAACCATCCTCGGGCCGCCCGCATGCTGCTCGGCGAGCGGACCGACAAGCCCAGCACCTACGAGGATGTGGAGGACCACAACGAAGGGGTCTACCTGTCACGGGCGCTGAAGGGGTTCCTGGCGAAGCAGGGGAGGGGCTCGCGCGAGTTCTTCTGTCGGCTTCTCAAGGGACCGTCGGTCGCCGCGCTGGAGAGGGAGTTGGCGGAGACAGAGCGGAAATGGGGCGAGGTCCGGATGACGGGCGCCCGCGAGCCGTTCCAGCGGATGATGGAGATGCGGACGCCGAAGTTTGCGGAGAGTGAGGCGGCCAAGCTGGCTGACTCCTCGATGATGCTCATCGACCGCGGCGGGAGCCACGGCAAGAACGGGAAGGTGCAGCGGTGAAGCGTCCCGCGCTGGACATGGCCAAGGTGAGGGCAGCCCTCCGCTCTCTGCCGAAGGAGACCCTCTACGACATCCTCGGCCGCGCGATCGAGCACGTCCCCGCGGATCGGCTTCCCGATGTGCTCGGCCGTGTCGTGCCGCTCAAGGAGGTCGAGGAGGGGCCCGCGGCGGGGAAGGCGCTCCTCAGAGCCGTCAGGGATTTCCACAAGGACACGCTCGACCGCGTCCACTACGACTCCTTCGCCGTGGACTCCAAGAACTCGTCCCAGATCTCGGAGGGCACCGAGGACTGGATGGCGGAGTTCGGGCGCCTGATCGAGTCGTGCGTCGCGCAGGCCCCGATCGGCCCGCCGGAGGCTGTGAGGGGGGCTCTCGTGATGCTCCTCGACCGCGCCAAGATCCGCGCGACCCTCTAAGCGATGCCACGCGAGGCGCTCCTGAAGATCCTCGACTGTGTCGTCGCGTCCACGCCGAAGGAGGGGCTGGCCAGGCTGCTCAGGGGCCATGCGGCGCTCGACGAACTCCGTGAGGGGCCGAAGGGCGCGCGGCCCCTCTTGAAGGCCGCGAAGCTGTTCCGCAACGCGAGCATCAACCGCGAGTACTACGACTCGTTCGAGGTGAACTCCAAGAACTTCACGCAGGTGTCCGCGGGCACGCGGAAGTGGATCGACGACCTGGGACGCTACATGGACTCCTGCGTCGCGCAGGCCAAGGCTGGCCCCGCGGACGTCGTGCGGGAGGCGTTCGAGGTCCTGTTCGACCTCGTCAGGAGGAACGATCGCGGGGAGGACTGGCTGTTCTTCGCCGACGAGGGCGGCTCGTGGATGTTCGGCCTAAATTGCCGCGTCATCCTCTCGGCGTACTTCAAGTGCCTCGGGGCGACGGCGAAGGCGAAGGAGTACGCCAAGGCGGTGGAGGTTGCCGCCGACGCGCTCGTCCGCCACGACAAGGAGTTGGCCTTCGGGCTGGCGCGGACGGCGGCCACGCCGGAGCAGAGGAGGGCCCTGGACGCCCCACGCTGACCAGAGACGAGGCCAGGCTCGGGAGGGGCAGAACTCCTCGGGCTGGCCCGCGCTCCCGACGTGGAGCGGGCGGCGGGGTAGGGAAACGAGCCGTTTCGCTGCATGCGCCATGCAATTTCCCGGGCGGAAGGCGGTGCCGTTTGGCTTCACGGCCTGCCGGGGGAGGGACACGGTGACGTGGCACCGCGCAGCTCGCCCGCGGCGTGGAGGAGACGGCGACGTGAGCGCACGCCGGCTCGGGCGAGCATGACGCCCCGCGGCATTCCAGGACAGCCTTGGCCTCCTCCCTTCAGGTTTCTGCTTGACCCGGGCAGTCCCGCCGCTCCACAATCTTCGCCTTCATCTCGTGGGGCAGATCGGCGCCCAACCGAACGTGGTAGAATTCGTTGGAGGGATAGACGTGAAGCTCGCCCGCTCGATCCATCTCGTCCTGGTCAGCCTCATCGCCCTGTTCGTCGGGTTCGCGGGAAGCGGAATCGCGTGGGGACAGGCGCCCGGGTCCTGAACACCGGCCCCCGCGGGGCCCGTCCCCCAGGTCTGGGGGCCGAACATCTATGCGTCTGGGTTAGGGGCATTGACGGTCAATCGGGCTGCAGGGGCTGGAGGGGGCCCGAGCACCGTGTCGATCAACGTCGCGGGATTCGCGGTCAATCCGCAGTTGCTCGGGAAGGATGCCGAGGCGGGCCTTCCTGGCGGACTCGCTTTCGCCGGCACCTGAGTCGAAGCGTTCGACTCCATCCCGCCGGTGGCGGGGATTCTGCAAGTAGGGGGTGCGTTTCAGTGGTGGAACTACGGGAAGGCGATTGTTGTGACCAACTGTCTCGCCTTCAGTTCCATACAGATCGATAAGGTGGACGCCAACATCAACGTGACACTCAGGAACCCGGCTACGGGAAGGTACTCGATCAGGAGGCGCAAGCCGTCTTTGACGAACGGTGATGGTCTCGAAGCGTTCCTCGCCGCAGTGGATACCAGCGGAATTCATTGGGTCTTCGACGGAGGTATCGCTCGCCAAGCGCCTCCCGGACCTCTGGTCGCCGGACAGGTCCTCGGCGCAGGCTTGGCCCCGAACGCGAACGCCGCACTCGGAATCGACATACCTGGCATGAGGCTGCCAAACCCGGCCGCGTTCACCCCGCCTGTCGAAAACGGTGGTAAGACCGTGGTGCGGAAGGAGTACGACGTCACGTTTAGGTTCATCTCGTATCTGTACTCGAGTGCCACGGGCGCCCCTGTGCTCGTCGCTACCGTACATTGGGGCTTCGACGCCCTCCTCGTCGTATCGACCAATCCTGCTGTGGTTATCGTGAACCAGGGAGTCATCACGGAGCCTTCGGCTCCGGTGATCTACATGGTCGGGATTCCTGGTGATTTGCTAGCGATCCAGGACGACCTTCGGACTCTGGGCGGGACGCGGCGGTGAGGCTCACCGCGACGATCTCGCAAGCTTGAGCGCTGAGGCCGTCCGTTAGCGTGATCGCGTCGGGAAGCCCGAGGGGACGTGCCTCTAGGTCTGTCGGTACGATACGCCACGGCAAAGCATGTAGCCATGATGAAGTATTGGACTTCGACGCGCGTCCTTAGGCTGCTGGTATGCGCGGCGGCTGTGCTTCTAGTGCTCCTGAAATCGGCCAGATGGATTGGGCGCGCCACGAGTCCGAGTACGACCACAGACCGCAATCGTCCTGTCGCCCTGGCGTCTCCGGGAGGTACGCTCCCCGTGTCGCATCAGCGGCCGGAGACGAACGTCCCACCCGTCCACCCCGCGGAGTCTGAATTGACCCAGGAGCTACTTTCATCCCTGGAAGCGGCCATAGCGAGCGATGACTCGGACAAGGTGATCCAGTTGATGGTTCGCATCGGCACGCTCATCCGCTCGGCGAAGCCCCCGGGAGGGGGGGGCGAGGCCGTCAGGCGCTGGATTGAGGGCTCGCAAAGCCCCCGGTTGATCGGGATCCTCACGTACGCCTTGTCCGCGTACTCCGGCGTTCCCGACGACTTCTTCGCACGCATCGGCGCATCCCCGAATGTCCCGAACAACGCGATTCCGGCACTCGCGGTGTCCCAAACGCTGACGCAGATCCCCCACGACTGGACTCCCGAGAAGCAGATCGCCTTTTGGAATCAGCTCTTTCTGTGTTTCCCGTTCTTTCTCCCCGGGGTGCTGGAGCACCACATGAACCAACATCCGGAATTGAATCAACCCCGCGTCGGGATCGGCCTTGGAATCGCTAACGATCTGCGGGAGGTGATCCAGACCAAGAAGATCGATCACCCTGCGTCGATCGAGGCCGTACTTGGAAGGGTGCTTGCTGATCGACAAAACGCAAGCCAACTGTTAGGACAGCTCTTGGGCCTGGTGTCCTTGACCAACGAGCGCGGCATCGCTTTGGTGTCCAGCGCACTTGCTCGCGAGGCCGATCCGGCTGTGCGCAATGCTCTTCTTTGCTGGCTCTGCACGATTCCCAGCGAGGCCGCTGGAGAGGCGCTGTGGAGAGCCTATGCGGCAGCTTCCGTCGCGGATCGGGCACAGATTGGTTCGTGCCTGATCAATACCTATTCGAAGACCGGAGCAAAATCCTTCAGATCTTTGTGGTCACAGGAATCGGACCCGGATGTCCAAGAGCAATTGCTTCGCGCAGTTGGCAGACTGAAGACGAACGAGGGTCTTGCGGAGCTTCAACGAGCCTTTGAGACCGGTTCGGATCGTGTTCGAGAGGTGGTTCGAGAAGAGGTTGAGGCGCACATCCGGCTCTATCCCGATAGCGTCGCAGCGAAGGCGCTTCTCCAGCAAGTGGGCCCATCGACGAATCCTAGAAAGCGCCTGAAGCCAGCCACTGACCTTCCGGAAGAACCAGAAGTTGATGACAAGTGAGTGTGCTGCCTGACTCACTGAAATGTGGCTGCCCCCACGATCCACTGCGCCCCTGCACGCTCGTATCTCTCCCGTTGACTTATTCGTCCGCCGCTTGGTGTCGAGCTCGGATCCAATTCCAGCCCCCCTCCCCGACCACGGCAGCGTGATCGCGCCGTTGATCTGGAGACGCGGGCGACGTTGGCGACCGTCGCGCCGGCGAAGGCTTCGGCCAGACGTCCAACCCTCCCCTTCCCGCCCATCTGATGCCTCCCCGCCGACGGCGACCTCGTAGGCTCCAAGTCCGAGGCTGAGGTCTGGACGGGCACGGCGCCGCCCGCCACTGAGCCGTCGTGCGCCAGCCCGGGCGGGGTGGGAGGGTATCGCCGTACGCCGGTTAGCGAAGATTCCGGCGGAAGCGTCCGAGATCCTGGACGGAGGCGTCATCGTAGGCGCGCGATCGCGGCCTCGACGTCGCGCGCGTTGATGTCGGCGCGGCGCGGGTCGATGTGCAGGGCCACGTACACGACGCCGGGCTCTCGGGGATCGCGCAGGAAGGGCGGCATAGACGGGTTGACCGACGCCACCGTTGTCCCTCCGTGCCTGATACCATCCCCAAGCTGTCCCGCCCGGCGATTACGGTCGAGTGGAGGGCGGGACGAGAAGCCATCATGGAAGAACCTCTCGCACCGCCCCAGAGGAATCCCGCCCTCCTGGCGCTCGCCGTGGAGCGGCGCGTTGGTTTACCGCAAGACTGCTGACCGCACGTGCCCCAGGTCCTCGACGTCTTCACGTGGCGCGTCTTCTGGGATCGGCCCGGCCCGAGGTGCCGGACGATGTGAGATCTCGCGTCCTGGGGCGACGTCGAGGACCCAGAGGCCGGTCCCGGAGCGCCAGGGATCCCCATTTCCCAGATCACCGCTTCGGCCCTATGAAAACCGTCGCGGGGAACTTCGCTTTCGCGCTACACTCCGATCGCCGGTGAGCGCGGACGCCGTCGGCATGGAGAGTCCTGATGCTCCTTTGCGAGGCAAAGCGAAATCGCCGTGAGTACTCCTGTGAGTACTCCCGGGCGTCAGGATTGGTCGTTCTTCGTCCCTCTTCGTCGCGATCGGCGTGATCGCGGAAACGGGTCCTGGCGTGGTGTAGGGGTGGATTCGTCGCGTTTCGTCGCGGTCGGTCGCGATCCGACGAAGTGGATTATGAGTCCGCTGCTCTGACCATTGAGCTATGGGCCCAAAGGCTTATCGCGTGCCAGTATATTGCGTTCCCTCCGGCGCGAACACGCCTTTCCGGACGGCATGAGTACTCCCATGTGTACGGTCGCCGGATGGCTATGGCGGCGCCTCAGCGGGTAGCCGGCTACCGAGGGACCCGTGATCGGGGTCGGTGGAGGAGGCGTCTGGCGGGACGCGGCGGTGCTGGCCCGCATTCCATGCGTGCGCTTCATCATTCCCATCATCACTCGGTGTCGGTCGTCAGGCGGGGCGGCGCGGCGATCTCGTCCGCCTCGGACGTGTCCCCGTCCACCGCCTGCCCGATCACCCGCTCGGTGACCCCGGTCAGGTGCGCTCTGAGCGTGGTCTCGAGCTCCAGGAACTCCGGCCAGAGGGTCGCGTCTACGAACCGACGTGGGACCCGCGCCATGAGCGTGGTGTGCCGCTGGCCGCTGTACCGGTACGGCTTGAGTTCGTAGCGGCGGAGGAGCGCGACGAACAGCTTCCGCGACCAGAGATCGAGGAAGGTGAACTTCACCTCGATGGGGGGATCCTGGACGACTGCATCCGCGAGTCGTCGGCGGATCCGCTCCCTCGCCTCGCCGGCCGCGACCCGCTCCCCGTCTGTGGAGGCGCCAGCGAAGAGGGCTTCGATGCGGGCCAGCTTCTCCATCAGGCGTGACTCGTCGGGCGTCGGCATGTCCTGCGATCCTCGTTCAGCGACTGCGGGTGCCGCGCTGCGCCTTCAGCCAGCCCCACTCGGGAACGTGCTTCTCCACGAACTCCTGCGGCAGGACCCGAGTCGGACACCGGGCTCGCCGGGTGGCACGTGCGTCCAGCCCTCCTCTGCTCCATTCGTCGAGCACGGACGCCGCCATCTCCTCCGCGAAGTCGGTGGCCTCCTGAAGCGCCGCGTTGCACGCCTCACCCCGGACACGGTAGAGCCCGAGGAGCATGCCCTGCGCGATCCTCAGGGCCTCGTCCTCCTTGCCCAGGGACAGCCGACGCTGCATGTCGCACGTGAACGGCTTGATGGCCTCCTCCAACAACTCGACGGCTGCCTCATCCGGCTCCACGTAGCCCCAGGCCTTCTGTCCCGCGCGGCCGTAGACGTCTTCGTCATCGATGCCACTCAGCGCGTCCTCGACCTCGGTGGCGATCTGCTCGAACGACGTCTCCGCGAGCAGGGCCTTCGCGATGTCCTCAGCCTGCCCCCGGAGTTCGGGATGCGCCCCGAGCAGGCGGTCGAGGACGGCTGCTGCCTCGTCGGAGTGGAGGGTTCCGAGAATCTCCTGTCGAAGGGGATGAGTTCGGGCGCCGCGGGATGGGCTCCTGCGTCCGGCCATGGGCACTCCTCCAGGTCGTGGTTGAACGGCGGAGTATCTACCAGGAGGACGCCGGTCCGTCACGCGTTGGCGAAGGGCGCCGCGCCTCGGCGTGGGCATGCGACTGCGCGAGATGGTGCCCGTCGGTCTTAGCGGGCGTGCATGCCGTGCATGCCGGGGAACATCCGTTGGTGCCGTTCGATCATCTCCCCGGCCAGCGAGCGGAAGTCCCGTTCCAACATGCCATCGGGCAGGGACCCCAGGAGGGTGCGAATGAGGTCCTCGCGGGCGTCCTCGTCCCGGCAGATCGCGAGGTTCCAAATGAACATGCCGAGGGACATCGCGTTCTCGTAGCTGCGGGGGTCGTCTCCAGCCTTCTCCAGCAGCGGTTCCGCGAAGCGCATCATGGCCGCGGCTGGCCCCTCACCACGCTCCTTGGCGTCGAAGTACTCGACCGCCATGTCCATGGACTTCTCGTCGAGGTCGCCTGTCGTGACCAGTTGTCGTCCGCGGTGCTCTACGACCCGGGCGCCCGGAGGCAGGTGGCCCGATCCTACGCCGAGCGCCGTGTCAGACTCGGCCCTGGCGTCCGCGACGAGCCCCTTCCCCAGGCAGCACCTCTTGTACTTCCTGCCGGAGCCGCACGGGCACATCTGGTTCCTGGATGGCTCCATCGTTTCTCCTACCCGAGCGGATACACCTTCCGCGCCTCGACGAACCGCCACTTCCGGCCGAAACGCCCGAGCACGCCGGAGATCGACCAGTTCACCTTGCATAGGACGCAGATATCCTCAGGCACGGTGAATCGCCGCGCTCCGTCGCCTCCGTGCTACTCTTGGATCGACATGCCCGTGATGGCCAGCAGGTCCCCGACCGTCCGGAGGCGGGTCGCCCCCTTCGGTCTGCAGACGGACTTGATGAGGGCCGGTTCGACCCTGAGGAAGTCCGCGAGGGCCTTCAGGGAGCCGGAGAGCTTGTTCATGCCCTTCGGGACCGGGGGTGCGCTGTCCTCGTCCTCCAGCTCACCCGCCTGCGCGCAACGGAGCCATCCAAGGTACAGGGGGCGAAGATCGCCCTCGGCGAGGGCGCCACGGATCGGGATCAGGTCGCTCATGCACCCCTCTCCCGCCTCGCAATCGCCTCCCTCCTCCTCCGAGACAAAGCCGACGACGACGTGGCCTCCCTTCGCCTTGACCGTGACGCGGTCACGCACGCAGTAGGGCGCGGCGGCCTTCGCGTCGAACGACTTGCGCGGCAGACGGAACATCAACTCGCGCGTCCCCCAGTTCGCGACGTACACGAAGGCATCGAAGTACTTCTGCATGAGCAGCGCAGGGTTCCCGCGGAAGTTCCCGAAGTTGTAGACGTTCGTGAAGCTCGTCCGCGTGATCTCCGCGCGCGTGGAGAGCCTTCCCAGGGCGTCCACCTCGCGATCGGTGAGCGGGCGGTCGATTGCCCGGAACTCGTAGTACTGGTACTCGCTCATGTCGGCCTCCGATCGGACTACGCTTCCCCGGCCCCGCGTCGATACGCCTCATACTCCGCCGTACTCGCGCGGATACACGTTCCACGCCTCGATGAACTGCCACTTCCTCCCGACGCGGCCGAGCACCGCCGTGATCATCCAGTCGACCCTGCAGAGGGAGCAGATGTCCTCGGGGAGGTCGATGGGCCCGAGTGGCCGGTTGTCCTTCATCCCCCGGACCCAGACCCAGCTCGGCTGGACGCTGGTGAACGTGAAGAGGTCCTCCACCCGCTCCTCGACGCTGGCGTCCTGCTCCTGCGCGAAAACGGTCATCCGGAGCGCCAGATCCTCGGCCCTCGGGATGTTCCGCGAGGCCGCGTCGCACGTCTTGGCCGCGTCCTTGGCTTTCCGGACACTCACGTGCCCCTTCTCCACGAGCCACGCCACGACCGCCCCGGTGACGGTCCCTGCGGCGCGCTTGAGGTCGCCTCCACCGAGGACCTTCCGGATCATGAACTCCCCGAGGAAGTGATCCAGGTGCGCCAGGATGTGCTCGGGGCCGAAGAGGTCGCAGAACTCGCGGCCGCCCCCCGCATCGGTGCGACGGAGCTGCTTGAAGCGCTCGGTCTCCGCATCGCTCAGGGACTCGTGACCCCAGAGATTGAGGCAGGCCAAGAGGAGGTTCACCACCTGGGAGTAGTGGGCATACGTCCTCGCCGACAGGCGGCGGCATTGCTCTTCCAGAAACGTATCCAGCACGTCCTGGATGGTGGGATTCGCGACCGGGGTATCCTTCTCGCGCAAAGTGCCTCCCATGCGTCCCGTCGGCAGCGTGAGCCATGCTACGAGCCCTTCGACCTCATGTCCCGGGATTCCTGCGTGGCGGTCCGCACGGTCGGAAGGAGAAACGTTGTGGAAGCTGGATTCCTATTGCACAACGCCTTGTCGGCGAGTAGATTCCCCGCGTCACGATTGGGAGGCACGTCATGGCGTACGTCCGGAAACACGGCAACCAGCTCGCGATCGTCCACGGCGAACGGGAGCAGGGCACGGGGAAGGTCATGCAGAGCGTCCTGTTCAGGATCTGCTCGAAGCCCGAGGCCCTCGCGATCCTCGGGCGCGGCCCCGAGGGGGCGGCTCTCCGGTTCAAGAGCCTCCTGGAGGGGCACTACCCGGGGATCTCATTCCCATGGAAGACGATCAACAGGTCGATCCAGGACAACGTCGAAGCCCTGCCCGACATGTACGACTACCCGCTGATGCGCATCCAGGGGACGTTTCGTGAGGATCTGTGCGCCTTCACCCGGCAGATCGGCCACGCGGATCCGCAGGCGCTGGCCTCGGCCGCCAAGGCGATCCGGCAGCACCGCCACGAACTGGAGTTCATCGTCGACCTCGTCAACTTCAGGCTCAAGTGCTGCGACGCGAAGGAGAGCGCGTGGAATGCGGACAACGAGTTCTGCTGGCGCTTCGCGCTGGGGGGGGGCGACGTGCCGATGGACGCCGAGGAGATGGCGGAGGGGCTGTACAACCGTGGGAAGCTCGACCGTGCCGAGGCGGCCTTCCGCCTCCTGATCGACGCCTTCCAGGACTACGCCGAGGGCCACAACTACCTGGGCCTGATCGCCCTGCAGAGGAGGAAGTTGGACGAGGCCATCGGGCACTTCGAGAAGACCGTCGAGGTCGGCAGGCGCCTCTTCCCGAAGCGGATCGCCAGGAAGTCCTACTGGAGCGACCTCTCGACCCGCCCCTACATCAGGGGGCTGCGGAATCTGGCTCTTACCTTGCAGCAGGCGGGGCGCTATGACGAGGCGATGTCGGTCTGCCATCGGCTGGAATCGGAGTGCGGGAAGGACGCCGATGTGCAGTCGGATCGTGCGGCGATCCACCTGAACACGGGACGCTGGGCGGAAGCCGCGAAGGAGGCCGGGGGGCTGCGGGACGTCATGCCTTCCGAGGGCTTCGTCGCCGCCCTGGCGCTCTTCGAACTCGGCAGTCACGCCGAGGCCACCTCCATGTTCCTCCACGCTGCGCTCAACTATCCGCGGGCGGCGAAGATCCTCGTGGGGCAGCGGACCTCGGAGCCCCGCGAACACCAGGAGGCGGAGGACCACAACCTCGGCGTCCATCTCGTGCAGGTGCTCGACGGGTACCTGACGGAGTACGGGACGCGCTCCTGCGAGTTCTTCGGCAGGATCCTCAAGGAGCGGTCGGTCGTCGCGCTGCATGCGGAGTTGGCGGAGGCGGATCTGAAGTGGCGCAGCGATCGCACGGGCGCCGACCACACGCCGTTCGAGAGGATGCACGAGATGAAGTCCGCGGAGTTCGCGAAGGCGGAGGCGGCCAAGCTGGCTGGCTCCTCGACGATGCTCATCGACCGCGGCGGGAGCCACGGCAGGAACGGGAAGGTGAAGAAGTAGGGGACCGGTGGGAGGGGCGATCCGCCTCCGATCATCATGAGCGAGACGTCCAACATCTACTGCACGCGACTCGGCATCCCCGTCCCCCGGGTCGAGGATGTGCTCGCGCAGAAGGGGGCCAGGCTCCTCCATGTCATGGTCGTCGCCCTGCTGGAAGGCGGAGGCCCGATGACCGTGGAGGAGATCGCGGAGCGCCTCAAGAGTGCCGGAGCGGAGAGCGGGACCGGCGACATGGCCCGCTCGCTTCGTCGGGCCTGGGGCGGGCGCGAGCCGATCCACAAGGATCCGGAGGGCCGGTACGCCCTCGACCTGAACTGCGAGTCCATGCGAATGGTGCTGTCGCTGACGGGCCTCATGGTGCCCGCGCCCGCCCCGCCGGAGCCACCGCCTCCGGACGTGAGGCCGCCCGCGGATGACGTCGCGCTCACGGCGGAGGAGCTGGAAGCGGCGTTGAATGAAGCAGCGTCCAGCGGCCTTTCGTACTTCAGGATCGTGGCAGCCGTCCTGGACGCCGAGGATCGACCGATGTCTATGCGGGAGCTGAACCAGAGGCTTGCCGAACTCACGGGGCTACAGAAGGCGGTGGACGAGGGGGTGGTCCGCGGGCTACAGAGCGCCTTGATACGGTGCGAGCCGGACGGTCGGTTCGTCATCGACCGGACTGCCGCCGACCTCCATGCCATACGCCGCGCCGTTCGCAAGGTCGCCTACGTGATCCTGCGCCGCCGCGCGATGGCCGAACACCATGCGAAGGTGGGTGCCGCGTGGAAGGCGCGGCACGCCGCCGAGGAGGCCGCCAGGGAGGCGAAAGCGCAGACGCTCCGCAGGGCCGTCCTGCGCGTGCTGCCCTCGCCGGCCGATCCAAGGGCCGTCGCCGTCCTGGATGTCGAACGGCACTCGATCCGCACGTTCATCGGTGGGAAGGTCGCCGAGGTCGCATGCGTCCTGGCGGAGTATGACGTGCTCGTGGGTCTGGGCGTGAGGGACGACCTCCACGGGCTCCATCTCGACGAGGGACGTTGGACCATCGTCGATCTCAGGCCGCCCCGGAAGTCGACGACCATCAACAAGAGCGGACGCAAGCTCCAGATCACGCCGGAGATGCTCATCACGGCGACCGTCGGGATCAGCCGTCCGCTCGCCGACCCGGACAAGATCAGGGGGTACCTCGAAGGGGGAGAGGAGGGCAAGCTCGACCGCCGGCTCCAGTCCGACGTGAAGGCCCTCTACGCCTTCTACCAGTACGGGCGGATCCAGAACTTCGTCCGCCTGCGGTGGGGGTTCCTCGACGACATCCTCGGCGTTGAGTGGGCGCTGCCCGGCGAGCCGTCCCTCTACGCCACCTTGGAGCGTGCGCGGGACCAGGGGAAGCCCATCGATCTCGTGATGCGCTCCGCGCCGGGCTGGTCGGACCCATGGTCCCGGGCGTGGCGGGTGAGGGTCGTCCGATACGAGGTGTGGGCCCTCACCGTCGACGACGGGCGCAGCGAGGTGCCCGTGGATCGTCGGGAGATCCAGGCGGTCCGCATCGCCGAGGCTCCTGCGGAGGGCGCATTCACCAGCCCGGAGCCGGCGGCCGACGATGCTTCGGTGGAGGATGAGTAGGTCAATGAAGAGGCGCAGTCTCGATCCCGCGAAGGTGCGAGCGTCCCTCCGTTCCCTGCCCAAGGAGACCCTCCTCGACATCCTCGACCGTGCGATGGCGCACGTCCCGGAGGATCGGCTCCCCGAGGTGCTCGGAACGACGGTGCGGATCGAAGAGGTTCGGGAGGGTCCGTCCGCCGCCAAGGCGCTCCTCAAGGCGGTGAAGGGGTTCGGGAGGGAGAGCCTCAACGGCGTCTACTTCGACTGCTTCGACGTGAACTCGAAGAACTGGACGGAGAAGTCTGAGGGGACGGAGGACTGGATCAACGACTGCAAGCGGCTGCTGGACTCGTGCGTGGCGCAGGCGTCCGCCGGCCCTCCGGAAGTGGTGAGGGAGGCGCTCGAGACTCTCTTCGACCTGCTGCGCCGCATCGACAACGGCGAGGAGATCGTCTTCTTCGCCGACGAGGCGGGATCCTGGCAGGTGGCCATGGACTGGGACGCCGTGCTGCCTGCCTACTACGCGTGCCTCTCGGCCACAGCGACGCCGGCGGAGTACGCCAAGGCAGTGCACGGGATGGTGGCCGACTTCGCCGGGGACGACAAGGCTCGATACCTGCGGCCGGCGAGGAAGGCGGCGACGCCGGAGCAGGGGAGGGCGCTGGGACGCGGACGGTGATTGGCCCTATCGTGAATCGACGCAGATGGGTCTTGCGATGTTCACGGAGTGTGCTATGTTCACGTAGTCGTGAAAGAGGCTGATTCCGTGAACATGGAGCGTACCTCCCGCCCTGCCCTGGAACGTGCCCTCCTGGAGAAGCTCCAGACCATACTGGCCGACACAAACTGGCCGGCAAAGGTGCGCTTCCTGGCGCCGAGGGAAGGGGACGGTGGGTGGCTCCCGGACGCGATAGCCCTGCTCCGGACTCGGACAGGGCTCCGCCTGGAACTGTGGGTCGAGGCGAAGAGGGAATTTCGCCCCGGCGTGTTCGGGAGCTGGGCGCAGTCCCGCCACCCCAAGGCCTCGAGCGGCGTCGCAATTCCCGTGCTCGCCGTCCCCTCCATCTCGGATCGGCTCGCAGATCTCTGCCGTCGTGCGGGCTGGAGCTGGTACGACCTGGCGGGCAACTGCCGAATCGAAGTCCCCGGGCTGCTCCACATCGAACGCCGGGGGATTCCACCCGCCTACCGGCCGCCACCGGCGAGGGCCAACCTCAGTACGCCGGCGGCCGCGCGGGTCCTCCGCGCCTTGCTCACGCCGGCGCACGCCGGCAGCACCTGGAGCCATCGGGATCTCCTGCTCCAGACGCACTGGCCCCAAATTCCGAGCGATCACCCTGTCAGCATTGGTCTGATCAACAAGGTCCTTCACCATCTGCGCGATGAGGGGTACGTCGAGGTCGCCGACGGAAGGAGGATCCGCCTGCGGGATCCGAAGGGGCTCCTCGATGCGTGGACCAAGGCGTACCGGTTCGACCATCACGAACGGAGGAGCTACTTCACGCTCCTGAAGGGCGCCCCGCTGGAACAGGCGCTCTACGGGGCCGACGTGGGCGGCATGGCCGCGTATGCAGCCTTCTCCGCCGCCGAGCGTCAGGCGCCGAGTGTGCGCCAGCCCAAGACGTGGGTCTACGCCGCGGCCGAGTGTCTCGATCGCCTGGTCCGAAGCGCGGAGGCAAAGGAGGTCGACTCCGGGGAGAACCTCGTCGTGCTCATCCCGGACGATGTGGGCGTGTTCGTCTCCTTCGACGGCGACGTCCCGATTGGCGAGCGTCGACTACATTCTACGGATCCGATTCAGACGTACGTTGACTTGCGCCACTGCGGGGGGCGGGGCGACGAGGCAGCACAGGCCCTCTTCGAGCAGAAGCTCCTCGAGGCCTGGAAGGCGGCCGGCCTCGCATGACGAAGGAACCGCGAACTCAAGCCGACTACGGTGAGCGAGAGATCCAGGCCGCCCATCGAGTGCTCATCGAGCTCGGGCAGGTGCTCGGGTCGTTCTTCAAGGACAGCATCGTCGTCGTGGGCGGCTGGGTTCCAGACCTGCTGTTCCCCGATGCCGAGGAGCGCCACGTCGGGAGCCTCGACGTCGATCTGGCCCTCGACGCCAGCAAGCTCCGCAAGGGCAGGTACGCCGATATCGTGAGGTCAATGTTGGCAACGGGCCGCTACGTGAAGACGGACCAGGCATTCAGGTTGCAGGCGACGGTCGACCTTCACGACGGGGGCCTGCCGATCCTCGTGGGCGTCGATTTCCTCAAGCCGAAGGAGAAGCGACGCGGGCGGAAGGGAACTCGCCACCTCCCGGGATTCCGTCCGCTGGACGCCGACGGGTGCGCCGCCGCGTTCCAGCACCCCTCAAGAGGGACATCGAAGGGCTGACGATCTCCGGGGTCGAGAACAGCTTCGTCTTTGGCGTCGGTCTCGGCACCATGCTCATCTCCTCCGACTGAATCCCCTGGAAGGCTCCGAGCGGGGGACACCCCTCGCGTGCGCCGCAAACACCGCCTACCCACTGCCGCCGAAGAGGCGCCTGACGAAGGAGCCCGCGGCGTAGCCGAGGTCCCACAGCAGGTCCATCGTCCCTTCCGGTGGCTGCTCAGTGACGTAATCCCCCGATGGCGCGGCCGGCGGCGGCACCGAGATCGCCGACCTCCTGGCGAGCGACGCGATCGTCCGGCGGTACCCCTCGGCCATCGCGAGGGCCTCCGCGACGACCTCCATGGGCGGATCGGGCCGGAGCGCCTCGCCGAGGGTGTGGCACAGGCGCCCGCGCGCCTCGAGGGCCGCCGCGAAGTCGCCGAGGTTGCGACAGTCATCCTCCCGCAGTTCGCCCGCCGCGGCCGTCTTTGCTTCGTCCAGCGTCATGCTGTCCTCCTCGTTCCTTGATACGCCAGGCGGAGATCGGCGTGACGATCGCGCATTCGATCTCGGTCGAGCGGGAAGGGTGCTCTTCGGCGGGTGCAACGGGCCGGTCGAGGCTCATGAGCCGCGGCTCACTCGGAGAGCCGGACCCGACAGTGGGCCACAGAGGGGTGCAAGGGCAGCCTTCGCCGCTGGTTGCGCAGGACCGGAAAAAACTCGTGTCCCCCCGGATTCCGCCTGGGCAGCGTGCTATACTGTCTACGTCGCGCTTCGCACGGTTCTTCGCGGCGAGGCGCGCGAGAATTCCATCGAGAGTGGCGGTAGGGACCGGCCCGATGACCGCCCGGCAACCTGGCCCGCTCGGGCTAAGGTGCCAACTCCGGATAGATGGGAGGCACACATGTCGCTCCAGACCCCTCTCGGGAAGGCCATGGCACCGTCGGCCTTCGGACCCACCACCCCGACTCGCCCGCCGTCTGCGCCCCCTCCGAACGCAGGACGCGCCGTGCGCCGGAGGTAGGCTCTTCCAGGGTTCCATCCTTCCCCGTCACCGATGGTCGGGGATCTCGTAGGAAGGGATCGTGGGAGACACCTCGCGCGTTCGAGGCGAGCCGAGGTTGTCGTCGTTGAGGGAGTCGGATGCCGAATAACCACGCGAGCAGGGAAATCGAGTGGCCGGGCGAGTATGTCCGTCCCAGGGACGCCGTCCGCATCCTCGCGCGAATGGTCCTCGCCGACATCCCCACGATCTTGATCGGCCCGCCAGGCATCGGCAAGTCCGCCATCGCCAAGCAGCTCGTCGAGGCCATCCGCCTCCCCGACGGCCGACCGCGCTTCCGCTCCGCCATGGTCCTCAACATCAGCTACCGCAAGCCCACCTTCGTCGGCTGCCAGCCGATCATCGCCGAGAAGGAGATCCGCACCGGCGGCGAGACCGTCTGCCTGCAGGTCGCCCGCTATGTCCCTCCCGACCTCCTCCCCCTCGGCGACGACATGGCCGACACCCTCATCATCGGGGACGACATCAGCTCCGCGCCCCCCGCCGTCCAGGCCGCCTTCCTCGAGGTCCTCCACGAGAAGAAGCTCGGCAGCTACGACCTCCCGCGAGGCACCTACCAGATCGGCACCGCCAATCGCGCGGGGGACCACATCGCCGCCTTCGACCTATCCGCCGCCGTGATCTCGCGAGGCGCCATCGTCGGCATGTGCCCCGACGCCGAGGACCTCCGGCGCTACGCACTCCACAACGGCTGGGATCGCCGCATCGTGGGCCTCTTCGCCTTCCGCCCCGACCTGACCTTCAGCTTCGATCCGCGGACCGACGGAGGGAGGAACTTCCCGACGGGCCGCACGTGGGAGCACGTCGATCGACTGCTCAAGACGGGCTGGGAGCCAGAGTCGGACTCCCTCGCGCTCGCCACCGCGGCCTCCGTCGTCGGCCCGGGCGCGGCGGCCGAGTTCGTCGCCTTCTGCCAGACGTATGGCACGCTCCCCGACCCGGCCGAGGTCTACCGCGGCAAGTCGCCGAAGGCCCCCAGCGACCCTGCCGCCGCGTGGGCGTGGGCCTGCGCGCTCGCCTCGCGGGCCCTCGAGGAGCAGGACCTCGTCGGCGCCGGGGCGCGCCTCGCTGCGTACGGGATGGAGTCGATGCCCGGCGAGTACCTGATGGTCGCCATGCGCGACTTCCTGGCGAGCCCTCGAGTCGCCGACCCGAAGATCCGCCGCTCGCTCGTGGCGACCGCGGAGCTGAAGGCCTTCCACGATCGGTTCCACAAGACCGTGTTGGCGGGGTAGCGATGAGCATCGACCTCGACAGGACGCTCGCCGACGTCCGCGTGTGGGTTGTCGCGAACTTCCCCTTCTACGGGACGCTCCTCACGCACCTCCCCTTCCGGAGGGACGAGGAGACGGAGACGATCTACACCGACGGGAAGGTGATCGGCTACAACCCCTCCTTTGTCGGGGCGCACGACCTCCCGGAGATCCGCTTCCTCGTCCTCCACGAGGTCCTGCACGCGGCCCTTGGCCACGTCTTCCGGCGCGGTTCGCGCGATCCGCTGCGCTGGGGCATCGCGGCCGACATCGTCGTGAATCACATTCTCGAGGACCTCTCCTTCCGCCTACGGAGCTCCGTCCTCCGGGTGCCGAAAGGAGCCCTCCTCGACGCGCCTCTCGCGGCCTTCGGTCCCGTCGAGCGCGTCTACGAGGAGATCCGCGTGGTCCGCGTGCGCGAATTCGACGAGCACCGCGACGGCGTGGGCGTCGACCTGCATGCAGCCGCCGAGGTGTGGAAGCTCATCGTCGGTCGCGCCGCCCAGGTGGCGAAGAGGTGCGCTCGGGGCGACTATGCGGGCGCCCTCGAAACACGAATCGATGAGCTCCTGCGGCCGCGGATCCCGTGGACGCGATTCCTCGCCTCGGTCGCCGCGGAGGTCCTCCACGACGACTACGACTGGATGGAGCCGGACGAGGAGTTCCTCCACCTCGGAATCGCACTCCCCGACCTCCACCGCGAGGGCGTGCGGGTCGCCTTCGCGTGCGACACGAGCGGGTCGATGTCGGACGAGGACCTCGCTGCGGCGACCTCCGAAGGCGCGGCGCTCCTACGATCGCGAGGCGTCCTCGAGGTGCTCGTCCTCGGATGCGACGCGGAGATCCACTACGACCGCGTCCACGGTCCGAACGACCTGATGCCGATGAGCTGGGGAGGGCGGGGCGGGACCGACTTCCGCCCGGTGTTCGAGCGACTGCAGGGCGAGCGATCCATCCGACTCCTCGTCTACTTCACCGACCTCGCTGGGGCATTTCCAGACGTCAGTCCGCCCGGTTGCCGCGTGGTGTGGGTGAGCGTCGACAAGGAACTCAAGCCACCGTTCGGAGAGACGGTGCGATACGAGAGGGATGAGGTGCTGCGATGAGCGCAATCCCGATTGGACTCGAGGAGGTGCTGGGGCCGCACGGATTCCGGGCAAAGGGGATCGTCGGGGAGTGTGTCTACGTCCGCGGCCTCGCGTCCTCGGACGTGGAGCTGCGCGTGCAGACTGGGCGCCCCGGGACGGGCCCGTCTACCGTGTCCGTCATTGCGGCGAACCCCTCGGGCAAGCGGTGCACCTATCCCCTGATCGTGAAGCCGGGGAGGGAATTCGCGAGGAGGCTCCTCGCGGTCGTCGATCAGTTGGAGCGGGCCTATGGGAGAGTCGGCGCCGTGACGTGCCCCACGTGCGGAGGCGACATGGGCGTCCACGTGGGTTGCCGGGACAAGGAGCCGGGATTCCGGTGCCGCCTGAAGGGCTGTCGTGGCACGCGCGCCCTCGACGAGATCGTGCCCGAGGAGGAGTCTCGGCTCGCCCTGCTCCGCCGCCTGGGCGGGGGCGAGACGCCCTCGTGTCGCTGCTCCGCGCGCATGGTGGCCCGGGTCCGTGGGGACGGTGTGAGGATCCTCGGGTGCGAGCGGTTTCCCTTCTGCGGCTGGACCTGCAGCATGGACGGCCAGGACTGGCGCAAGTGGAGCGGAGGGGACTACTGGGAGGACGGGCGCTGGTTTCGCGACAGCGACCCCCGCGTGAAAGATGGCCGCTGGCGGCGCATCAGGAACCCCGGGGAGGACTGGGTCGCTCTCGCGGAGGCGGGGTTTCACCGGCGAACGGCCGCCCACCACATGATCCATGCCCGCGAGCACGAGGACTTGGATGCGCTCGTCTGGTCGTCGATCCTGTGGATTCGGAAGGGAGGGGGACCGGCGACGTTGGAGATCGCGGTCGGCATGTTCCTGGATGGGCGCATCTCGAAGAGGACCTTCACCCATCCGTCGATGACGGGTTGGGCCAGAGTGGTTCTGGAGATGACGCAGGCGCTCGCGAGGAAGGCTGCCGAAGCCCGAGCGACGAGGTGTCCTGCATGCGGCGGGCGGGTCGGCGTGTGGCAATCGGGCGAGGGCGGCGAGCCGTACCTGTACTGCGCGGAGCGGGTGACCTGTCCGGGGATGCCCATGTCGGACGACGACCTCTGGGCCGCGGCGCTTCCCCATGGCTCGATGATGCGACGCGGGGCAGGGGGGTGCGAATGAGCCCGTTTCGGCCGGACCTGTTCCGCTGGCGCGACGGGATGATTGGGCTTCTCGAGCGGCGAGGCTACGTCCGCGCGGGCCCGGCGATTCACAGGAGCCGCGGGATGGCGTGGCACATGGGGCACCAGCCGACGGGGGCCGGAATCCTTGATTGCTGGAGCCTGCAACTTGCGGGGGACGTGCTCCGCCTCGAGGGGGCCTACGCGACGCACCGGCTCGACGGCAACAATCCGATTTCCGGATTCATCGTCCCGGCTCGGTTCGAAGGGATGAGCGAGACCGCCGACGTGCTCCTTCGCGTCTGGGCCGAGGAGTGCTCCGACGACGGGCTGCGTCGTGTCGAGGCGCGGATCGCCCGCTTCGAGGAGTTGGCGCGTGTCGTCTGCGCGCTCCTCTGTCCGGCATGCGGGGCGCGGATGCTCGTGTACATGGGAAAGGGTGACGACGAGCGGTTCGTATGCGGCGACGCGCCGTTCTTCTGCCCGGGGAGACGGCGGGTCGGCGACGAGGTCCCCGAGGACGAGGGGCGGCTCCTCTTCCTGAAGCGGATCGCGGGCGAGTTGCGGATGAGCAGGCTGGAATGAGGTGCGCATGGGAGGGGTTCGTCCCGACAGCGCGGGTGGGGTGGCTCCGTCTGCTGTGGCGTTGGCTCCTCGGGGAGTAGAGGCTATCGAACGTGGAGATGTGACATGACGGAATCGTTGGGGCCCGGCATGGCGAGGCTCGCGTGGTGGAGCCTGCGGTTGGCGATCCACGATCACCTGAGGCTCCACCAGCCCGCAGGCTCGGTCGAAGGGCTCCTCGCGCTCTCGGAGCAGGCGATCCTCTGCGCCTCGGCGGGGCACCTGGAGTGCATGCTGCGCGTACCGTCTGCGATGGTGCTGGATGGTCAGGAGAAGATGTCGGTGCAGGGGGTCCTCGAGGCCCTGGACCTGTGGGGATTCTTGCGTCCGGTGGAGCGGGACAACAGGGAGGCGGATCGCCCGCTCGAGGTCTACGTGGATCTGCGCGGGAATGCGACGACACCGGAGAAGGCGGCGCGAATGCTGAGCCTCTGGATGAATCAGGAGGGAGATGTGTCGCGGGTAGAGGAGTGGTTTCCGAACGCGCCGCCCGCGGAGGGGCCGGACGGCCTGCCCGGTCCTGATTCGACCGCCCCTCCCAGACCGGACGGGTCTTCTCTTGCGCAGGGAGCAGCGTAGTGCAGCGCGCACGGATCGAGGACGCGGTCTACCTCTTCGGCCTGTCGCGGCTCTTGAAGCTGCGCTTGCAGACGGTGCTCGGGCTTCGCGCGATGTACCCGACCCTCGAGGCGTTGAGGGGGGCCGGGTCCGCCCCGACCCTCACAGCCGAGGGACTCGGCGCGACCGCGGGGGCGTTGCGTCGGGCGGTGGAGGACGGCGCCTGCTGGCGGGAGGCCGAGGGCGTCATTGCGAGACACGTGGATGCGGGGATCGTGCCGCTCGCGATCACGGACGCCGGCTACCCGCCGCTGCTGCGCGGGATCGTGAATCCGCCTGCCGTGCTCTTCGCGAAGGGCGACTTGTCGGCCCTGCTCTCCACAGAGACGGTGGCGGTGGTGGGGTCGAGGGACTCCACGCCTCCAGGGGACCGGAAGGCGCGCGAAGTGGCGGGGCGCTTCGCGCGGGCGGGATACGTCGTCGTCGCGGGTCTTGCGGCGGGCATCGACACGTGCGCCCACGAGGCGACGATCGACGGAGGCGGGAGGACGGTGGCGGTCTACGCGACACCGCTCGACCGCGTGTACCCCGCGGAGAATCGCACGCTCGAGGAGCGAATCGTGGCGAACGGGGGCGCGGTCGTCTCGGAGTACGCGATTGGCGATCGGACCTATCCCTCCTCGTTCAAGCACCGGGACCGGATCCAGGCGGGGATGTCGATCGCGGTGATCCCGATCCAGGCGCGCAAGGGCAAGGACGGCACGATGCACACGGTGACGTACGGCGAGCAGGCGGGGCGGCTCATCCTCTGTCCCGCCCCGCCTCGTGCCGAGGCCCACTCCGTCGCCTACGAGTGCATCCGCGAGCTCCTGGCCGCTCGTCGCGCGGAGCCGCTCCGCCTGGCGCGCTTCCCGGAGCTCCTTGCGCGGCTGAAGCACCATCGCGACGAACTCACGGAACAGATCGGACGATGGTTCTCCCTCGCCTCGACGTGAGCCCGTTCGACCTGGGCGGCTGCTGCCCCCGACTGAGGAGCACGCGATGCGGGAGTAGCGCGTCGGGGTTGCGCGAGTGGCCAGTCGGGATGGCGCCTCGCGCGCGAGCCCCATGGAATTGGCGGTGCGTGCGCTCGAGGAGCCATGCTCCAACCTCTGGGCCGGTCGATACGTGTGACGGCGGAAGCGTCGCGCCCCAATTCGCCTGTCCGAACCTGTGGGTCGCTCCGCCCCCCCATACTTGAGGTGTGCAAGAGTGGAGGATTCAACGTGACCGACCGGGACTGTGTCCTCCAGCTTGGCGACACCGATGGCAATCATCGTCTGACGGCGTGACCAGGCATAACCGTCAACAACCGGCCCGCCGTGCTGCGCCGCGTCGAGCAGAAGCGCGGGAACCAACCGAGGAGCGAGTCCTGCGTCCAGACCCTTCGCCCTTCGCTCCTCTCTCTTCGCTCCTCGGTCCATGCATCCGACTGTCTGGGAATCGCGGCCGGTCTCTTGTTTGACGTTCTTGCCTGGTCACGTCTGACGGCGATGATCGAACACGACGGCAACGCCTTCATGCAAATGACGGACGCGGCGGGGCAACTGATCTGGAGCGCGCCGGAAGAGCCGGAGCGGCGTCAGGAAGGGAGGGGACCCGCGTAGAATCTCGTGGAGGAGGGGATCTGGCTCATTCACAGCCCGCGGAAGGAGGCACCCATGTCAGGAACGCCGCACGACACCCGAGTCACCGTGGCTGGGGCGAGGCATCTCGCGAGGTTCCGTGCGCCCAGGGCGCACTGGCCGAACGAGGGAGTCTTCTGCACCTGGCTCGACGTCAGGGCGCAGCTCCTGAGGCTGCTGGAGATCCTCGACCTCCCAAACGGCGACACGCCGGCGAGGCGCGCCGCGGTTGTCAGGCAGGCGGGCCGCGCGGTCCTGACCCTGGAGTCCAGGACGGAGCACGCGAGGCGGCGCGATCCCGGGACCCCGGCCTCGGAGGCGCCGGACGATCCGTCTCCACGCGCCGTTGCGGGCGAGCACACGTTTCCGATCGTGATCAGGCCCAGGGTCCCGGAGGGGCCCCTGGCCCTCGAAGCGCCGCCCACGCCGAGCCGCGCGGAGCTGCCCGGCGGCGCCGGAGCCTCGGAGGGGAAGCAGGGATGGATGTTCGGGATCGGCTGGGCATGTGGCGTCGTTGTGGGATTTGTGGTGGGCTTGGTGACGGGGCGATAGGCGCCGTCGCCGCGGGCAGGGGCGAGCATTTTTCTTTTTCAACGGAGAGGACCATGACCTCGAACAGGGAGATCATCGCTGTAGGCGACATCCACGGCGAGTTGGACGGGCTCCTCGAGATCCTGCGTCGCGCGGAGCTCGTGGACGGAAAGTGGAGATGGTGCGGCGGGGACCGCGTGCTCGTGCAGACGGGCGACGTCATCGACCGGGGCCCCCGAAGCCGCGAGGCGTATGACCTTCTCGCCGACCTCCAGTCGCAGGCCCCGAAGTCCGGCGGCGAGGTCGTCAGGCTCCTCGGGAACCACGAGCTGATGGTGCTGGAGAGGAACTACCGCCACACGAATGTCTCCGACGTGCCGGGCTTTCGCGCGAGGCTGGAGGCGGACGTGCTTTCCGGTCGCGTCAAGGGCGCGCACGTTTCGCGAGGCTTCCTCTTCAGCCATGCGGGTGTGCAGAGCCGCATGCGCGAGATGCTCCTCGGAACGACGACTGGGCCGAGTTCCGTGGGGATCGCGGACCGGCTGGCGGACAAGCTCAACGAGGCGTTGTTGGAGGCCGTGAGGACTGACACGTACACGCATCCCTGCTTCTTCTCGTCGCCCTCCCGCGGAGGATCGGCGACGATTGGTGGTCCCTACTGGACGGGCGGCGAGGGCCTGGAACGGTCCGCGGGGGCGGACGTCGTTCGGCAGGTGGTCGGGCACACGAAGCAGCCCAGGATCCGCTGGAACCTCCAGGGCCGGATCTTCTTCATCGACGTCGCGATCCACGAGGGTGGTCGCGGGTATCTGCGCGTTGCCGACGGGGACGTCGAGCCCGTTTGCTGGAAACGAGGTAGCAGGACATGACGACTCATCAACCAACGATTCCAGTTTTCTACGACGCCCGGATGGCGTGCGAGCCCGAGGGCTTTTCACCTTCCCCGGCGAAGCCGAGGAAGGCCGTCGAGTCCTGGCAGCGGCTCGATCTGCCGATCCGGATTGAGGCGGTGCGGCCGCTGACGCGCGAGGAGATCGCGGTCGCGCACGACCGTGGATTCGTCGACGGCGTCCTCGACCTGCGCACGGTCAACGGCCACGGGACGTGCTCGCCGAAGCTCGCGGCGACCCTCCCGTTCACGACGGGTGCGATGGTTGCGACGGGGCGGTCGGCGTGGAAGTCGGGAGGTCCTGCGGCCGCGCCGGTCTCGGGCTTCCACCACGCGGGGTGGTCGAGCGGGGGCGGCTTTTTCACCTTCAACGGCCTCGCCATCGCGGCGGTCTTGCTCCACGGCGAGGGGTGCGGACGCGTGGGGATCCTCGACTGCGACCAGCACCGAGGGGACGGCACGGAGGACATCGTTCGCCGTCTGGGGCTAAACTGGGTCCGGCACTGCACGGCCGACAGGGACTATGAGAGGGCGGCGGAGTCGTTCCTTCACGATCTCCCCGCGATGACGGAGGGGTTCCGGGGGTGCGACGTCCTCCTCTACCAGGCAGGCGCCGACCCGCACGTGCACGACCCGCTCGGGGGCTGGCTGACGACGGAGCAGCTCCGCCGTCGCGACGCGATCGTCTTCGAGACCTGCAAGCGGATCGGCCTCGGGGTTGCCTGGGATCTCGCCGGAGGCTACCAGGAGCCGGGGTCTGACGGTCGCTGGCCTGTGCTCGAGGTCCACGACAACACGATGCGCGAGTGCGCGCGAGTCTACTGCTCAGAGGAGGATCAATAGATGGGCGAGATCCACGGGGACAATGTTCCGAAGTCCGCGCGCGGTTCCACCGGTGGACCGATTCGTGCGCCTCGGCAGGCGAATCCGTCCGCCCGGAATGCGATCGGCCACCTGCGCGAGGCTGCGAAGGAGCACCCCGACGACCCTGTCGCTTGGTACAACCTGGGGGACGCGCTGCTGGCCGAGGGGAACGCGAAGGACTCCCTCGCTCCGCTCCGCAAGGCGGTGGACCTCGCCCCCTCGGTGGATCTGTTCCGCTACGACCTTGCCCTGGCGCTTCTGGCGACGGGGGAGGGGAAGGAGGGGGCGGATCTCCTCGACCGGATCGTGCAGGCGGACCCGGGCTTCCAGAAGGCGCAATCGCACCTGGGGATCGCGGCGGCGACGGGTCTGGCTCTGCACCTCGGCGAGCTGGGGAAGTGGAAGGAGGCCATTCGGAGGCTTGCCCCGGCGGCCTCGATCGCGTGCGGCATCCTCTACAACCTGGGGCGCTTCCACCTGCGGGACGGCGACTTCGCGAAGGCGCGCGGCTTTCTGGTCGCGGCGGCTGCGATCGACGCCGAGTCGGAGGACAGCCATCACCTCGCGGGGGCTGCGCTCATGAACCTGGGCGAGTGGGAGGAGGCGGAGCGGTACTTCGATCGGGCGACGGCGATGAAGCCTCCGTGCGCGAACGCGTGGTACGACCGCGGGGTGAACCTCGCGCGGAGGAAGGACGCGGCGCTGCGTCCGCGGGCGCGCGGCTGCTTCGAGGCGGCGCTGCGCATCGACCCTGGGCACTTCTGGGCCCACTACGACATCGCGTGCATGGAGGCGCTGGAGGGGCGGATTGACGCGGCGTTCGCCGGGCTGGAGCGGGTCATCGGGTGCGGCCTGGCGGACGCGGCGCACGTCGAGGCCGACGACGACCTTGCCGCCCTTCGCCGCGATGCGCGTTGGAAGGCGTTGCTGCGGAGGCTTCGGACCCGATAGGAAGGGAGGGCCTGGCGCTGCGATTCATGCACATCGGCACGCCTTGCGGAGTTCTGTCGGGTGGTCTGCTCGGATGAGCGCGCAACCGCCGAGCCCGTTCCTACACCACGTTCCTCCATCGCCGCACCCACTCCGGCAACAGGGGCGTCGAGAGCTTCCATTCGATCGTGATAGGCCGCTCGCCCCGGTGGGAGCCCGGCTGAACGGGACCGAGATACCGGAACCCGCTCGTGATGCCGCGCGAGTCCTGGCGTGACTCCCGGACGAAGAGAAGCGGTATTACCCCCTCTTGGGCGGGCTGCAGATGTCGAAGTCCATCCCTGCTGTCGGCGCGGGTCCCGGACTGGGATTGCCACTGGAACAGCCACTCGTCGAGAGGGAAGTCTTCGTACTTCAACTGCTCGTGTTTCACATCGCCCTTGTCGAGCGTCACCAGCAGAAGGTCGTATCGCCCATCGGCCACCGATTCTACGCCCGTATAGAAGTTCCGGTACCGGCCTTCCTTTTTGGTGATCGCATCGAAGGCCACGCTCAGCTCGACATCGAGGTAGTGACCATGGAGCACCAGAGGGATCTCGGCGTCCAAGCGGTTGGAGTGCGGCAGGGCGTCGGCGCGTGCCTCGAGCACAGGGAGAAGTTGCCGCACCTCTTCTCGCAACGTCGCGTGGGAAGTCCAACGGGAGAGCTGGTCGTCGAGGCGAGTCGCCTCGAAGCGGCCGTAGAGGACGACGAAGAGCATCGCCGCCAACCGCCGTTCGGCTGTCGTCTCAGGCCTGTCGAGGGCGACCCAGCGCTTCCAGGCCGAGATCCGCGCCCCGTCCGTCACATGGAGCAGCTTCTGGACATTCGAGAGGGCCGCGACCTCGGACGCCTCAGACGGCAATGCGCAGAGCCCGACTTCCGCCCGAAGCGACGTCCATGACCGCTTGCCCCGATACAGGTCAAGAGGGTCCACTTCCGTCTCGCGTAGGAACGACGAGAGGTCCCATCCCTTGTCCCGATGCGTGGCAAGAAGCGAGCGGAGGCCATCCAGCGTGGAGGGGATTGCGCGTTTCACACGCTCAAGGATGTCCGCCTGTGAGCGCTCCTCGAATTGGAGCACGCACCCGGAGGGAAGCCGCCCGATGCCGGTTTCTAGGAATACGCGCAGCTCGCGCGGCGTGTGCCCAAGCAGCTCCCGCAGGTGTCGATCGAACCGGAAGTTCGGGTGCTGGCGCCCCGTGATGTCAAGGACGGTGAGGATGTCCTTGTGGCGGGTCCGTCGCAGCCCGCGACCCAACTGCTGCAGGAACACCGTCGCGCTCTCCGTGGGTCGAAACAGAAAGAGCGTGTTGACGTCGGGGATATCGACCCCCTCGTTGAAAAGGTCCACCACGCACAAGACCCGGACCTTTCCGCTTGTGAGGTCGCCCTTGGCGGCGTCGCGCTCCTGCGAGGGCGTGTCGTCCGTAAGCGCGCGAGCCGGGAGCCCTTCTCTCGCCAGTCGATCAGCGACTACCCGCGCATGTGCCTTGTCGACGCAGAAGGCAAGGGCGCGGATCTCGGAGGGACGCGCGATCCGCTCTCCAATGGCCCTCGTGACCGCGTGGACCCAGAGGTCCTGCGCAGTGATGAGCCGCTGCGAGAGGTCAGACTCGATGTATCCACCCTCCCACCGGGCGTCCGAGAGATCGAGTCCATCGACATCGAGAACGAAGTACCGGAAGGGCACGAGCACTTGCTGCTGAATCGCATCCCAGACGCGTAGGTTTCCGATGTACGGGCGCGGGAAATAGGCCTCGTACAGCCGCCCATCCGCCCGCTCCGGCGTGGCCGTGAGACCGACGAGTTGCCTTGGCTCGATCCGATCGAGGAGCTGGGCGTAGCTCTTCGCAGCCGCGTGGTGGACCTCGTCGATGATGACATGCTCGAAATGCGTTGGGGACAGATCGCTTGCCTGGGCCAGCGATTGAATCGATGCGAAGACGTGCCGGCCGATCTCGGGATGTCGGCCGTCCACCCACAGCTCGCCAAAGTCGCCCCGCCGGAGCACGGCCCTGAAAACCCGTCTCGACTGCTCGAGGATCTCCTTGCGGTGCGCGACGAAGAGCAGGGTATCCACGTCTCCCCGACGGAGGAGCTGTTCGTAATCAAATGCAGCGATGAGAGTCTTTCCCGTGCCTGTGGCCGCCACCACGAGGTTCTTCATGCGACCCAGCGCGCGGGCCTCGTCGATCTCGCGCAGGATGGGCTTCTGCCACTCCTTCGGCTCGAGCTCAAAGGCGAAGAAGTCGGATGACCCGTCGGGCTCCGCCAGTGCCCGCTCAAGGCGCTGCGTCGAGGGCTCCGTCCCATCGAACGACTCGAAGCGATCCTTGTCCTTCCAGTAGCTGATGAACAAGTCGCGCATCTCGCCGAGCAGGTCCGGCTGATCGGCTTGCGCGATGCGGACGTTCCACTCGAGCCCCTCCGTCTGCGCGGCGTGTGAGAGGTTCGACGAGCCGACGTAGGCGGTCGAATATTCGCTGTCCCGGTGAAACAGCCAGGCCTTCGCATGGAGGCGCGTCGAGCTGTCATCGTAGGAGATGCGAACCTCGGCCCCGAGACGATGCAAGAGCTGGATAGCCTTCACTTCGGTGGCGCGCATGTAGGTGGTTGTGAGCACTCGCAGCGGGCGACCCAGGGCGCGGTGCCGCTCAATCAGCGGACGAAACTTGTCCAGGCCGCTGAGCTTGATGAAAGAGCAGAGCAGATCGATCCGATCGGCACTGGCGAATTCACTCCCGAGGTGAGCCAGCACGCTCTCGTTATGCGCGTTGGTGATGAGACGGGAGGACAAGAGCGAGCCGCGTGGTGGCGCACTCCGGTCGGGATCCAACCCTGGACGACGCTCCGCGACGCGGCGCAGCAATCGATCCCGAAGGTCCGCCTCCCCCGGGCGAAAGTGTCCTTCCCGCTCGAGCAGCGCGAGGAGACTGCGAGCTACGGCGATCTTCTCCCGCGCGTCGTGCTTTGCGCCGAACACGATTCTGGCAGCGTCACGGATTAGCGTGACGAGCTGCTCGTCCACGTCCGAGTCGCGCCCGACTTCGTCGATGTCAATGGCATGCGTCTGCTTGAGATTCGCGAGAGCTGATTCGATCGCCGCGGAGACGACCTCGTCGTAGACACCAGGGGGGAGCAGGGAATGGGCGCGGCGCCACATCGACACGGTCGCAAATCACAATCGAAAGTGGGACCCGAGCGGTCGATCGCCCAAGAGCCCCCCTCCTGCGGCGACACACGCGCAACGTCGCGGGCGATGATCCTACCGTCGCCCTCCGCCGGCCGCAATCGGCAAGCTTACACCACTGGGAAAGCACTGCTGTGGCCGCGCAGCGGCTCCGATCTGGCGATCACCTGGGGGCGAAGTCTCCAGACAAGTGCAGAAGGGCAGGTCATGGGTCCGGCGTGACGCCGGCGCGCGAGCGCGGCGTACGCGTCGGGCGGCGTGAACTCCTGCAGCAGGACCTCGACCGGCGCCCCTTTCCGGTGATGTGGCCCCGATGGCGATCGTGGCGCGATAGAGATCGTCTGCGATGCGCTGCAGAATCACACGCCTGGCCTTGAACTCCTCCACGATGGCCCTCCCTCAAGCGAGCTTCACGTCCTGTTCGAAGCGGGGGCCCTGGCCGAAGGCGCCCGAGGTGGCCTTGATCGGCGCGGCCGAAGGCAGGTCCCAGACACGGAAGAAGACGTGCATGACGTCCTCGGCCGCCGTCAGCTCGTCGCCGTAAAGGTAGATCTTCCGGAACGGATCGAAGCCGTTCGCGTCCTCGTCGTGGAGCGAGAAGACGGGCCTCTCCCGCACGTAGAAGAAGCCCGAGCGGTTGCGTCGAAGCCGCTCCGCCTCCACGCGAGAGAGCGTCGTCCTCGGAAGGTCCATGCAGAACCAGTCCTTCTCGAAGGCGAACTGGATGAAGCGGATCGTGCCCCGCGCAGCCCCGGGTGAGGCGTCTGGCGCCTCGAAGATGAGGTAGCAGGCCTTCCTCACTTCGTTCAGCGCCCGGTGACGCGTCCGCTCGATCCACTCGACGATCTGCGCGACCTGTCGATGGGCGCCCGTCCTCTTCGGCTTCGTCTTCGTCATCTTGCAACCTCCCCGGCAGCCGCACGCGCGGCCGCGGAAATCGTGAGCCGATGCAGATCGACGATGCTTGCCTCCGTCGCCCCCGCTCCGTGGTAGCCGCCGGCGAGGACGAAGGCGACCGGCAACTCGCACCGGCGGCAATACTCGAACACCAGCCGCTCGCGCTCCGCTAGGACGTCGCGCGTGATGCCCCGCAATGCGCCAAGGTCGTTCCCCTCGAAGGGGTCCATCCCCGCGTTGTAGAGCACCAGACCGAGGCCAGACGAGAGGCGCTGCACGTCCCGAAGACGGTTCTCGATCACGGACAGGTAGTCCTTTCCGCTGCTGACGAGGTCCAGCGTCGACGGTGGGGAAGGCTCGTACTTGTCAAACGAGTCCACGGCCACGTCGATCTGGACGATCCTCCTCTCGTCCTGGATGAGCGACCAGGTCCCGCCGCCGCAGTGCGCGTCAAAGTCGAGGACCAGCACCGATCCAGCTCCGGCCTCGAGTGCATCGAAGGCCGCGAGCGCCAGGCCGTTGAATGTGCAGAAGCCGCTGTCATGGTCCCTGCGCGCATGGTGCAGGCCGCTCGAGAGGGACCCTGCGACCCCGTTCTCCATGGCGGCCTTGACCGCGGCGAGGACCCCTCCAGTGGACGCGCACGCGGAGGTCCACAGGGCCGGCCTGGCGCGGCGGACCGACTCCACGTACACGCGATCATGCACCCGACAGAGCTGCTCCGCCGTGGCCGCGGAAGGGGCCACGATTTCGACGCCGGGGATGGGGTCGGACATGAGAGACGCCGCGATCAACCCCGACTTCCTCCAGGTGTCGTGCGACTGGCCCGCAATGACGTAATCTTCACTGTAGTACATCTTCATCGCTGTCCTCCGCTGTCAGACGACCCATGATCCCCTTCGCCTGATTCGATCTCGAACGAGGTCTTGCCGTCCGGCTGCATGCTGAGATCGGCGCGGACCTTCAGGTCCTCGTCGAAGAGGAGGAGCGACGTCCCGCCACACTCTCCGACGATGAGCGTGGACCGGAGGTTGCCTCCCCGGTCCCCGAACTGGAGGCTCACATCGGTGTCCGTCACGCCCATCGCGGCGCGGATCCGCCCGTCCGTGTCCTGCACGATGAGGTTGGGCTCGGCCGAGGGCCCCACGGCGATGGACGCCGCAGGCTCGCCGCTCGTATGGAAGACCTCCAGGGCGGCATCGCCGTCCTCGTCGACGCGCACGCGGGCGCGCGGCGTCCCGTCACGGTGGAGGAGCTCCACCTCGGGGGCGCCGTGCGCCTTTGCGCCGATGCGGATCCGCACGTTGCCGTCGGAGTCGGTGACGTGGAGGCCCGCCTGCCCGTCCTCGTCGATCCCGATGACGATGCGCGGCTGGCTGGCGTCACCGATCATGATGCGGGCCCCGCCGGACGGAAGGGCGGAGAGGACGATCCCGCCCGTGCCGCCGGCCGTGAGGACGATCTCCTCGGCGAGGATCCGCCGGACCGACAGGATGTCGGACGAGTGGGGGGAGTCGCTCATCGCACGCCTCCCCGCTCCCAGCGGCGCTCGTAGGCCGCCCGACGGCGGTCCCACTCGCGCGTGTCCCATGCACAGGTCGTGGGGCTTGGTGGACGGTCCCCCGCGCGCCACCGCGTCAGGCAATCCCCGCAGAGGATCTTGTTCCGCAAGAGATTGCGGCAGGCGAGGCACAAGCCCCTCTCGCACCCTTGGCAGGTGCGCAGGTGGAAGGCCGAGACTCGGGTTCGACACGACAGGCATCTCATGGTCAATCTCCTTTCGCTCATGTGCTTTCTACGCCCATGCCCGGCGGGTGTGACACAGGACCCGGATTCTCGAGGTGAGCAGGGTGCCGTGCGGCTCAGGAATCACGGTCGAGCCTCCTCGTGCCACCAGCCGCAGGGAGGAGTGATGGTGTGCCTAGATTCCCGCGATGAGCTCCGGGATTTCAACGTCGCACTGCGGGTAGAGGGTGCACCTCCAGTAGCGCAGGCGGCTGGGGTAGACGCGGAGCTCCATGGGCGCGTCACAGCGGCAGACGGGCGCAGGGCGGGATTCCTCAGCGTGGCGGCGACCGGCGATGGGCGATACGTGAACCCGAGCGGCTCGAAGAGGCGCCTCCACGAACGAGGCACGACGAAGCGCCCTCTCCGACAGATCCTCCCCGCGACCAGCGCCGTCCCCCCCAGCCCCGCGCCTCCAGCCGCACGTCGACGCCGACCCCCGTCGAGGCGAACCGCCCCTCCGTCGCGGGCTCCAGCCTCCGCAGAATCGCCGGCGGGGTCGCCCTCCGCGCGTGGACCCTCTCCCTCGTCCGCGAGATCGCCTCCGCCGCCCCCGCGCGCGAGGGAGAGTGGAGTATCTACTGGTCTTTCGGCCTGTCCAGGGCCTTGCGCCCCGCATCGAGCCCATCGGCAGGCGTGAACCGACTGCCATCAGGATGCGTGCGCGTGCTCACTATCCGCGCAACGGAAGGTACCCGACCCGACCCGCAATGTCCTCGGGGTCGAGGACCTTCGAGAGCAGCTCAAGGTCGCGAATGCACTGGCCGATCGTGAGAGCGGACTGCTCCCCGAAGATCAGCCCCGCGAACGCGATCCCTTCCCCCTGCCGGCGTGCGGCCTCCCGGAGCAAGTCATGGTCCTGGCTGAAGAGGACGCGCCCTCGTGTCGTGGCCCGGTCGAGCAGGTCCGGATCGGTCATCCTCGCCGCATCGTCCTCTTGCGGGGTGAGCACGTCCACGCCCCGACGCCGAAGCCCGACCGTCACCTGACGCCGGATGTGGACGTCCATGTCCAACCGCAGGCTCACTAGAGATGTCCCAAGGCCCGTAGCTTCTTGGAAGCCGGCGATTCGCCCGCCTGTGCCTTCAGCGCGCGCACCTCTTCGTGGTTCCGCGCGATCTGCGCATCGAACTCATCATGGTGATCGTAATAGTGCGCCAGGGCGGCATGAATTTGCCCAAGGGACAGGTGGGGATACTGAAGGTGCATTTCCTCTGGACTCGATCCGTGGGTGAGCCAGTCCAGCGCGACTTCGATCACCTTCACGTTGGTGTCGTCGATCCATGCGGTCCCCTTCCCGTCCAGCCAGACGTGAGGGGAGACGGTCAGAGCCATGGTCAAACCTCCCGAGCGCACATGTCGAACGCGCACACTCTACGCCCCGATCGCCAGGACGCGCAAGGTCGCCCGCGCCCCTTGGTGTCTTCGAGCCCTCGTGGTGAAGGCCCCCGTCCTCGGCGACTCCTTTCTCAGTGACGAACTCGCGGTTGGCGGTCGACAATCAGCAGGTGTACGTGCGCGCGCAGGAGCGATAGCGCCTTCTCGTTCGCACCGCGGGGAGAGCGTGCACCGCCAGTACCGCAGACGGCTGGGGTAGACGCGGAGATCCATGGGCGCGCCGCAGCGGCAGACGAGCGGAGGCCTGACCATGAGGTGGGCAGTGCCTGAAGCGCGGGCAGGGGTCCGGCGCGAAAGTAGGCCCCGTCGATCCCGCCCCATGCGTTGAGACGCCCTCGCGGACCGCACCGCCCAGCGGCCGATCGGGGGATGGTTCCCCGCGCGCCGCGGCGAGGATCGTCAGAAGGGAAGAGGACGACGTAGAATGACGATAGGGGGAGAAGGTGGGAAGCGTCGAACATCCCCTTGACCGACCCTTCGTTGCGGGATAATGTCCTTGTAGAAGCAACCAACCGAGCGGAGGCCCATTCTCGTGACTCATCCCATTCGGATCCGGATCAGCGTTCCCCCTCTGACGCCTGAGGAGGTCACCAAGGCCCTCCGGATGAGGCCCTCCGAGATGAAGGTTGCGGACGCACTGGTCAAGAAGCGTTTGGCCAGCCCCAGGGCGCCGCGGAAGAAGAAGGCCGTCGCAGTGCGCGCTTCGATCAAGTCCGCGTAGAAGGGGACCGAATGAAGCGCATCGGCGTCCGCGAGCGGTCCGTCTTCATCAATGTGCCCTTCGACCTGGAGTACGAGCCCCTCTACCTCGCGCTCATCGCAGGGCTCATCGGACTCGATCTCCTCCCGCGCTGCGTGCTCGAGGTTCCCGCCGCTGGAAAGGCCATCCGCGGGGAACGCCGGTGGGCGTCCTACATGCGCTCCGAAGTGCCTTCCAGCGGGATCGGGGCCGTCCAAACGTGGACGACCTGGGCGCATTGTTGCGGGTGGTGAACGGTATGGCGCGGGACCTGAAGGCCAGCAGCAGATCGAAGTCCCTCTACGACGCATCGTCCTTCCGCGAGTTGGTTCGGGCGGCCAGCCTTGTCGCCCATAGGCGGGCAGGGCGGGACTCCTCCGCATGACGGCGACCGGCGACAGCAGGCTGCCCCGTCCCGAGGAGCTCCGCCGCCGTCCGATGGCCGCCGCACGCGGGCTGCGCGACACACCGTAAGTGCGGCGCCGCCGTCTTCTCGTCGAGGTCCATCTCCATCGGGCCCGCACATGCCGGACAGCGCCTCGTCCCCGCCAGGGACGCCACCGCCTCGATCCGTCGCAGATGCTCCTGAATTCGCGAGTCGCGATCGGCCTCCCCAGGCAGCACCAGCGTCGCTCCGACCGGACCCGCGCCCTTCTCCACCCCCACGTCGATCACCCACTGGCCTACCTCGCCCCCGTAGCCGCGCAACGGCTCCATGCACCAGAGCTCCATCCCCTGATCGCGTAGCTCCTTCACGTACGCGCGGTACGTGGGCGACGGACGATATGCGAACCCGAGCGGCTCGAACACGCGGTTCCACTCGGACAGCGGCGACCGCGGCTTCCACCAGCGATCCCCCTCCCAGTACGTCCCGCCATTCCACTTCTCCCACGTTTCAGGGTTCGTCCGACAGGTCCAAGGGCACCTCGGGAACCTCGAGCACCCCCAGAACCGCCCCCCGTCCGCCGCGTCCACCCGCTGCACCATCAGCGACCCGCAGCGACACGCCGGCCCAGGGTCCGCCCCCTGCCCCGCGAGACGACGGAGAAGCGCCAGATGCCTCGGGTCCCCAGACGTCGCCTCCTCCGCAGGCCGCGTCCCCCCGCACCCCGAGTCCGCGCACGTGAAGAACGGCTCACGCGTCCGGACCTGCACCTTGATCCGCATCGAGCTCCCGCAGGCAGGACACGCCATCGAGACCCGCTGGCGTAGCAGCGCCTCCACGAACGAGGCGCGACGAGCCGTCCTCTCCGCCAGCCCCTCTCCCTCCTCCACGTAGAGCGACGGGAAGAGGCGATGGCCCGCCGAGTCGAGCGCCTCCACCTGCAGCGCCGCCTTCGCGACCCTCAGCGCCGCCGCAGGCACCCGCGCCGGGTCGGGGACCGAGACCCGCACCGACTGCCCCAGGTCGGAGAGCGTCTTCGCGTAGCCGCCCGTCCCCGCCGCCTCGTACCCCTCCGCCGCCAGCAGCGAACCAATCCTCGTCCCGTCGATCACGACCGTCCCCCGTCCAGCGGCGCCGGGAACGTCGTGAGGTGCACGACCTCCCCCTCCACGACCAGCGCCGTCCCCACCAGCCCCCGTGCCTCCAGTCGCACGTCGACGCCCACCCCCGGCGAGGCGAACCGCCCCTCCGTCGAGCCCTCCAGCCTCCGCAGGATCGCCGGCGCCGTCGCCCTCCGCGCGTGGACCCGCTCCCTCGTCCGCGAGATCGCCTCCGCCGCCCCCGCGCGCACGAAGCGATCGTGCAGCCGCGCGTAGACCTCCGGCCTCCCCACGAGGTCCATCCCCGCGAAGTGGCCGTTCACGTAGACCGCCAGCCCCACCTGGTCCGCCTCAGGGCGGATCGCCCCGATCCGCTCCTCGATCGTCCCGCCGTCGCGGTCGTAGGCGTCCGACAGGCACGAGGTGTCCGAGCACACCTCCCTCTCCGTCAGGTACCGGGTGACCTCCGTCCAGACCTTGCTCTGGTTCCCGACGTACGACCCCGTGCGCCGCAGGGACTGGTTGACCGAGGTGGTCTTCGAGGCCCGCATCGAGTAGTGGCTCGACCGCCCCGTCGTGTGGAACCCCTTCTCGCGGTACCGCCAACGCCCCGCCTCGATGCAGCTCGCCGGCACCCTGACCTCCGTCCGCGGACTCACGAGCAGCGAGGTGTTCGTGATCCGGTTCTGCTTCGCCCCGCGCAGCTCGTCTCCCTCCACGATGAAGACCGGCGAGTCGCCGAGATTCCGGATGCGGATCTCGTTCACCGTCCCCCCCTCGCTCGCCTCGGTGATCTCCACCTGCCCGGCGAGCACCGCCTCCGCGAGCCCGACGAGCGCAGGCCCCGACAGCGGCCCGAAGAGCGGAACCACCGTGAGGTTCCCGGATACCTGGGGCGTCCCCTCGCGGACCCCGCGCAGGAGCCCGACCAGGTCCGCGTGAATTCGAGTGGCTTGTGTCATCGTTCGACCTCCTTCGTTGCCGTTTCTACGCCTCGTACCGCACCGTCTGACCGAAAGGCGGCCCCAAATTCCGCGAGGTGCTGACCCACAGCACCCGATACCGAGGAGGCGCCAGCTCGGGGAACTCCCCCTCCAGGTCGGTGAAGAAAACGAGCAGCTTGATCGCGCTCTCCCCCTCGAGGCGATCGAACACCGGGCGGAAATCGGTCCCGCCCCGCCCGCTCCACGTCATCGGCACCGGGTCCCTCGGGCGGTGCACGCGGTCGTAGTGGACCTCCGCGTCGCACCCGATCACCCGCACGTCGATCACCCCCCGCGAGCGCAGCAGCCCCGCCCCCTCGCTCGTCGCCGCCTGGATCTCCTCCTCCGACATCGATCCGCTCGTGTCGACCGCGAACGCCACGCGGCACCTCTCGGAGTGGAGGTCCGGCACGATGATCCCCCGGTGCAGGAACTCCTCGTCCGGCTCCATCCAGTCGTAGTCGTCCGGGATCACCTCCGTCGCCACGGCCGCCAGATACTCCGTCCACCGCACCTTGGGGCAGAGGAGCGACTCCACGAGCGCCTCGAGCATCCCCGCGTATTCGCCCCGCCGGCACGACTTCGCCACCTGCGCGGCCTGCGCGACGAGGACCTTCCACTGGTGGTCCGCTCCCGCGTCGCCCCCGTCGCGATGCTCGTCGAACCCAGGCGCGTCGGGCAGGTTCACCGTCGACAGCGCCTCGTAGACCGCCTCCGCGGGGCCCAGCTCCGCGAGGACCCGGTGGTGCAGGCCGCCCGAGGGCATCCGGATTGCATCGCGCACCGGCAGCCGCCTCTGGAGGTCCAGGAGGATGCCGTTCACGACGATGTCGATCGCGGCATTCCAGCGGACGGGCCGGCGCGTCGATCGCCTCCAGACGTGGCCGAGCGCCGCATGCAAGACCTCGTGCAACACGAGGAAGCGGATCTCGGGCACGGCCAGCCCGCGGAGGAACGCGGGGTTGTAGCCGATCACCCGCCCGTCGGTCCATGTGGTCCCGCAGCTCGGGTCGACGCGGAAGGGGAGGTGCGCGAGGAGCGTCCCGTAGAAGGGGAAGTTCCCCACCACCCAGATCCGCGCCTCTTCCATCGCGCGCGCGAGGACGTCCCCCACGCACGGCCGGTGCGGCATGCACGATCGATTGCGATCCACGATGCCCATCTCCTCTCCTACTGCATCACCGCCGCACCGTAGCGGCGGTAGAACGCCCCGAACTGCGGCGTGCCGGCGAGCTGCTCTTGCGCCGCCCGACTGGCGAATGGCGTGCTCGACAGGAGGTCCCTGAGCGCGAGCGTCGCGTGCTCGCCGGGGAGGTGGTCGAGGCCGTACTCCGCGAGGCGCGCCCCAGCGGCGACGGGGTCGGACCGCTTCATCGCCGCCGCCGCGAGCGCGACCGCCCAGGCCCAGGCTGCCGCCGGGTACTTCGGTGCCTTCGGGTTCCTCCCCTGGAAGACCTCCTCGGGGTCGGGGAGCGCGCCGTACGTCCTGCTGAACGCCACGAACTCGGCCGCCGGCCCGGGCCCGACGAGCGCCGCGCCGATCGAGAGGGAGAGGGGATCGGCCGCGGGGTCCCAGCCCGCGCGGATCGTCCGATCGACATGCTCCCATGTGCGGCCCGTGGCGAAGTTCCTCCCCGCGTCGGTCCGCGCGTCGAAGCTGAACGCCAGGTTCGGGCGGAAGGCGAGGAACGCGGGGATGCGCGCGTCCCACTCGCTGCGCAGCGCGTGCTGGCGCAGGTCCTCCACGTCGGGCCGCATCCCGATCATCGCCCCGCGCGAGATCACCGCGGCGGAGAGCTCGAAGGCGGCGATGTGGTCTCCCGCGCGATTCGCCGTGCCGACCTGGTAGGCGCCCCGCGGGAGGTCGTAGCTGCCGACTTTCTTTTCGTGGAGGACCTCGAGGAAGGCCGCCTGCACCGAGGGAGGGGCCGAGGAGACGTCGTCCCAGATGATGAGCGTGTCGGCCTCCTCGTCGCCGAGGGGGAGGAGGTCGGGAGGGACGTACTTCGCCACCTGGCAGGCGACGACCTCGCCGTCGACGCGGATCTCGCGATCGGCGATGATCGGCTGGTCGCCGACGAAGGTCGGCTTGCGGTAGCTGATGTTGATCACGAGCGCGGCGCGGAAGCGGGGGCGGCCGTCCGGCCTGCGGACCCGGGCGACGAGGTCCTTCGCGATGGCGGACTTGCCGATCCCTGGCGGCCCCACCAGGATGGCGGGGATGTCCGCGAGCGCCATCCGCTCGATGATGCGCACGGCGTCTCGTGGACGGACGTACTCGCTGGGCCAGGTCAACTCCTGCCGAGGCGCGTTCGCCATGTCGAATCTCCTTCATGCTCCTATCCTGATCCTAGCGCGCTCAGGCGGGCTTGAAAGTCGGTCCGCGCCGGGGCGACGCGGAGGGCTGCCTCCCGAACCTCTTCTGCTCACGGCGGGTGCGGACGCGCGAAGACGGCCGATCCGCGGGGCGTGCGCCAATTCCGGAGGCAGCCAGCAGCCTCGTGTGAGGTGCTACTCCAGTTGGCTCCGGAGCCACGCGACGACCTCCTGCAGGACCTCCTGCGGCGGCTTCCGGTTCCACGGGTCGCATCGAACGTCGCTCTGCGCCCAGCGCTCGGAGTCAGAGTCCCCGAACAGCGAGTCGGATGGCGGGTCGACGGTTTCCTCCTTCCACCACGAGCCATAGAAGTCGGAGATCGCCACCGTGAGGGTGTGAGTCTCGGTCAGCACGCCTCGCGCCATCGCCTCCTTCGCGAGCCCCTGGATCTCCGCGGCAAGCGCGTAGCATGCCGTGATCTCCGCGCGGGCGCGCGCCTCGTCGTTGTAGACCCCGCCCCACCCGAGCTGGATGAACAAGTGGAGCGGCCCTTGCACCAGGTAGTAGTGGAGGGCCCAGGAGTTGATCCCGTGCCCGGCTTGCGCGAGGAGGGCGATGTCCTCGACCCTCCCCGCCCGCGCGGCCGCGGCGAATTCGGCGAAGTTGTATGGGCGGAACTCGGGCATGCGCGTCGCGTAGCACCACGCGCCGAGCCGACGAAGGGAGGGGACGATGTCCGCGGGGAATGGCGGGAGGGGGAGGGCGGAGGCGCCCAGCTCCTCGCGGGCCTTCGCAAGGGCCTGATCGCCGAAGAGCTCGGGTTCCTCTTCGTCCGATTCGTGCGGCTCGTCCGGGGTGAAGACGACCTCCAGCGGATCGGCGAGGGCGCCGGCGCGGATCTGGAGCCTCTCGGCCGGGCACCCGGTCTTCGTCCTGGAGATGACCTCTCCGTGTTTCACGACGTACTGGAACCACTCACCGCGTCCATGCTCGTCGGCGTCCGCGCCGTTCCCGACGAGCCTCCAGGGAATCTCGGATGCGTCGGTGTCGCCCACCTCGAGGGCGTAGACGCTGACCTTCCTCTCCGCGCGCATCTGGTTCACGAGGCGCTCCACCTCTTCCGGCAGCCGCCGGACGGCGACGATGTACCGGATGCGGCGTTCGCGGAGGTTCTCCTCCACGAGCTCCCATAAGCGGGGGAGGAAGCCCTTGCCGAAGAACTCTCCGATCGCCTCCTCGCCTCCGCTGCTTTCCCAGCCCGGGCCGGCCACCTGGTCCCAGCCGCGCATCGTGACGGGACGCGAGGGGCGGTCCGCGGACTCCGTCCTCCGGGACTCCAGGAAATTCAGGGAGTCCCCGTACGCGTCCTTGAGCGCGCCAAGGTCGTCCGTTTCCATGATGCGCAGGAGGGTCAGCACCCCGTCCTGGTCGAGCAGGACGAGGTCGAAGTGCGTGAGCGCTCCGATGCTCTCCCCTGTCCCGAGGGGGAAGAGGCGCGGGGGGTCCATGGACCTGATCTGCGTGACGGGGATTCGCCTCACACCGTCCCGGTCCGCGATTCGCCACGCGAGGTCCTGTCTGAGGTCATTGGGTCCTTCATCGGCTAGCTCCTCTCTACCGTCATGTTCATTGCCGTCAAGATAAGCCCCGAAGG